>ERZ651776.506-NODE-506-length-54304-cov-6.841721_pt1 | contig 54304 bp, 28 predicted proteins | sample MGYA00514761_ERZ651776 | MGnify/ENA metagenome assembly ERZ651776
GCCAAGCCGTCCTTTTCCTCTTAAACTTGTTTTGTTCTCCATTATACGAGAGAGAGAGTTGGAGAGACGAGAGACTCAGAGAGGGATACGCGCGCGCAGACACACACACACACAGAGAGAGAGAGACGGTGTGTTATCGTGCGTTTTGTGAGAGTTACAAGAGAGAGAGAGAGAGAGAGAGATTGACGCTTTTTTCTTTCTTCTGTGTGACGAGCGAACTTATCCAAACGAGAGAGAGGAAGGAGGTATAGAAAAAGATGATGTCGCCGCTTCTTTCCGGGTCGTCTTCGACGACTTTGACTTCGGTTGGTTCGTTCACAAGTAAAGGAGGACGCGCGATGACGACGATCGCGTCGCGTTCGAGGAGCGCTCGAGTCACCGCATCGTCGTCCTCGAAATCATTTCCATCGCCTCGAAGAGGTAAAGCGACGTCGACGACTAATCCGATGAAAGTCTTCACCGTCTTTGCCTCCAGAAAAGACACGCCTCCTCCCTTTACCACGAAAGCGGCGACAAAAACAACTCGTTTAAACGCAGTTCTAGAACCCGAGCAGCAAAGACAGCAAAACAACGGAGACAACATCAACGCCGAAAAGATGCCACTGCAAGGAAAAGGAGTGAAACGCTTGACGAAATCGGAACGCGAGAAAAATTCGAAAGATTACGAGTGGGCGGCGTTGATTTCGAGCTGCGGAGTAACCTCGATTGCAATTACGGCGACGTATTTTCGATTGTTGAGGTCGTATAACTTGATGGACGACGTCGGTGGGGTGAGTGTTTTTCCGACGGCGGAGTTATTCGCGCAGTTGGCGCTGATCGCCGGAGCGGCGGTCGGGATGGAGTTTTACGCTCGATTCGCGCATAAATACTTATGGCACGACGTTTGGTGGTCCATGCCGATGAAATACAGGAAAGATTGGAACAAAAAGATTTGGTTGTTGCACGAGTCGCACCATTTACCGAGAGAAGGCGCGTTCGAGGCGAACGATATCTTCGCGGTGGCCAACGGCGTGCCGGCGTTTGTGTTGTGCTCGTACGGTTTTTTCACGCCGGGGGTGTACGGAGGGTTATGTTTTGGCGCCGGTCTTGGCATCACCTTATTCGGTATCGCGTACATGTACGTTCACGATGGGATGGTTCACAAACGATTTCCGACCGGGCCGTTGGGAAAACTTCCGTGGTTGCGAAGGGTCGCCGCGGCGCACACCATCCACCACACCGAACAGTTCCAGGGCGCGCCGTGGGGGTTATTTTTAGGCGAAGACGAATTGAGTAAACACCCGGGCGGTATCGAAGAACTCGACAAAGTCTGTTTAGCCAACGACAGAGCGGATAAACGACGCGAAATGGAGTGTTTAGCGGCTGGGTTTTCCAACGCCGAGCAGTGCGACGTCCCGATCCATCTCTCCGTCGGATCTTCCAAGGATGACTATTTAGTCGTTTCCCAAGACGAAACCGAGTTAGGAATCAAAGCCGGATTACACATTCCAAGTCAAATAGAATCGCCGCAGTGCGTGATCACCGAAGACGGGAAGCGAATCAACGAATCCTTAAAAAGCGTCGTTTCCGAAGCCAAAGAATAAGACTAATAAGAATACTAATATGTAAAGAGCGAGCGAGCGAGCGAGCGAGAGAGGAAGCAAACCAGCAGAGCGCGAACCGCATTACGCAAAGCGCCCGCGGCAAAGAGAACGCCGCAAAAGGGTAAAGTTTTGCGCCTATCCATAGAAAAAAGAAGTAAGAACGCAGCACACGCACCTTGTTAAGCAGCAGCGAAAGAGAAAACGAACTATGTAATATATAAAACCGATATATAAAGATATAATACACGCGTAAATCGAGTACTTGTTTAGGGTATACTAAACCCTACAAGTAAGTCGTTCTCTCTCTCTCTTCTTCATCTCTTCATTTCATTCAGGATTGAACGCTACACCGCGCAAAATCAAAATGTTCTCCTCTCCTTTTGCGACGACGATGACGCAGTCGTCCTCGTTTTCCCTCATGAAAGCTCCCGCGAGTTTTTGCAACGCGAAACAACATAAACATAAACATCAAAGGAAGGAGATAAAAAGACATTTTTGCGTCCCCGTCAGCAGCACGATTCTCGTTAAGGAAACCAACGACGAGGAGGCATCGAAACCAACGAGGACGAGAAGAAGAGACGCCGTCCTTTTGGCAACGTCCGCCGTGTTCTACGCGTTGCCGTCTTTCGCGTTCGGTGGTGGGAAAAAAGAAGAGAAACCAGACCCGACCGCGGCGAAGAACGCGAAGAAAGCTGCCATTTTGGCTGCCGCGAGAGCGAAAGCGGAAGGGCAAGCCGCGAAACAACAAGCGATATCGCAAGAAGAGGACGCAACTCCAAAGAAGGAGTTACAATCGGCGGCGTTTTTTGATGCCAGCAATTCAGGCGCAGGAGTGAGAGGTGGAGGCGCGGATGCGAGCAACACGTACGAGGTCGTGAAAGAGCCCGAACCGGCGGCTCCGGCGCCGTCTGAACCGGCGGCGACGACTCCGCCGCCGCCGCCGCCCGCAGCCGAAGCGCCCGCCGAAGCGGAGGAATCCGGAGGCTTCAGCTTACCGTCCGTCAGCTTACCGTCCGTCAGCTTGCCGAAGTTGCCGTTTTAATACATTTATAATACTACAGTACCATACCATACAATACGACATGTTACGACGTGTTCTTTTCTCCTCAGAACAAACAGACCTTTCATGGCTCAACTGATACTCGACACCAAAAGCCATCGAGGACGACGACGAGGACAACCGCGACGAGTATTTATTCCTCTCCTATCGCTCGTACTCGTCATACTCTACGCGAACTACCGGGTTTTCGACGTGCTGACGCAGATTGAATCCTCTCCGCCGCCGGCAAAAGGGAAAACCGAATTGGAAAATTCAAAAACTGATGAAACCAACGAGAACAAAACCGAAGATGAATCGATGACGATGACGATGCCTGCGATTGGATTCGGCACGGCTGGGTTAGGTCTTGAGACGAAAGAGAGCGTCAAAAAAGCCTTACAAGTTGGGTACAGAATGATAGACACGGCGCAAGCTCCGGAGTGGTACCGGGAAGATTTGGTTGGGTTAGCCATAGAGGAGAGCATAAACGTGGTGAAGAGAAAAGACGTGTTCGTGACGACGAAAATCCATCCGAGACATTTAGGCAGGAAAGGGATGGATATGATTGAAACTTCGTTAACAAACTTAAGAACGACATACGTAGATTTAGTTTTGTTGCATTACAGCGAGTGTTGGGGGAATTTGTGTTCGCGAGGGGAAGTCGTTCCGGGGACGTGGAAAGAGGCGTACAGAGAGCTCGAACGGTTAGTCGTGGAGTTTAAAGTCGCGCGGTTTATTGGCGTCTCGAATTTCAACGCGAACGCTCTGGAAGAATTGCACGCGTTTGCAAACGTGCAACCGTTGGTGGTGCAAATGCGTTCTGACGTCTTCGCGCAAGATCGGAGGACGATGGACGTGTGCGCGAAATACGGGTGGCGATTCGAAGCGTATTCCTCTTTAGGCGGTCAGTGGTGGCAGTATAAAACCAATCCGGTGTTGAACAACGACGACGTCGTGAAAGTGATTGCTGCGAGATATAACGTCTCGCCTGCATTGGTCGTCCTCAATTACGCCAAGAACGTGTTGCATCAAACAATCATCCCGCGAAGTCGAGATCGGAAGCACATGGAAGATAGTTTGTTGAGGTTAGATTCGTTCGAGTTAGACGACGAGGAAATCGAAAGTTTGAAGGCTCTGGACGGGAAAGTACCTTCGAAAGATTAGAAGAAGTAGTGTGTAGGATTTTTAGGGCTCTAAATTCGTATAGCGGCAATGAATGTGTTTTGTTTTACAACATGAAATGAATCATCTATCTCTAAACTAATATTAATCTTCTTTTTACAACTTCAGCTTCTTCTTCGCCGGTTCGTCTTCTTTATCGACCCTCGCGGTTTCGGCGAATGCATTATCGATCTTGACTTGACTCAACTTCTCCGCGCTTTGCTTCGCAACCACCTTCGCGAACATGCTCTTGATATCCTGCGTGTTCTTCTTCGCCACCGCGACGACTTCTTTTACGCACGCGTCGCCTTGAAATTCGATTTTTCCCATCTCCGGAGTCACCGGATACCACTGCAAATCTTCGCCTTTCTCGATGACGCCTCCTCTTCCTCGATGGGTAGTAGTTTCATCGTCCTTCAAAAACGATGCGATACGTTTCGTGTTATCCGTCAGCCACGTCTTCACCGCTTCTTTTTTCAACATCACCGGCATCCGGTCGTGCAACCAACTCAACCTCGTCCCTTTCGAGTCTCTCGTTAACAAACTCGTCGTCCTTAATATCTCGCCGCCGCCGTCGCAAAAATCGTCTCCTTTGTACGTGTCCATAACCGCGCACACGCACAGTAATTCCCCGTCTTTTCTCGACACGTAATACGGTTGTTTCCCCATTTTGTCCTTCTTCCATTCGTAAAAGCCGCGAATCAAAACCACCGCCCTTCCTCTCCCTTTATCTTTCGCGTTCGCCTCTGTGCACCTGTTGAACATCTGTCTTTCTAAAATCGTTTCCGAGCGACAGTTAAACGCCACGTAATGATCTCTCTTCCTATCGTACGTAGATTTCTTGTACGATGGAATCAATCCGAATCGTGTCGTCCACACCTCGTCTTCCGCGACGAGCGTTGCGACCGTTTCCGACGGCGCGCAGTTACGCAACTGAGCGTGCGCACCTTCGTTCACCCACGTGACGATTTTGACATCCTTTTCCTCCTTTTCCTCCTCGTCTTTATCTTCTTTCACAGCAGAAAAGAGTTTTTGGACGTCCTCGAGGGAAACGCGCGCGTTGACTCGTCCGCACATGATGACGATGTGTGCTCTTCTTCTTCTTCTTCTCCCGGTCGAGCAAACATCAACGGAGCATTTCTCTGCGGTACGTGAAAGAAAATTGCGTCAAGACCCCTTGAGTAGTTTAGGGTTGCTAATCAAACCCTAAATGAAAGAGAGGGGAAAATTTCTCGGAAGCTTGACTTTCCTCACTCTCCGTGGTCGCGCGCGCGCGCTCTTTCTAGAGAGAGAAAGAGAGAGAGAGAAGGAGAGAGAGAGAGAAGATAACGCGTAAAGATGTACTCGGAACCATCCTCCGAAAACCCGTTAAACGCGTGCACGTTTTGCGGCCGCCAACAGCTCAACAGTCGAGAGTACAATCACATTCGAGACACGTTGCATCAGCTCTCCCCGGCGGAGTTGGAAAATCGCGGGTTTTGTTTCGTCTGCTTGAACGAACAAAACATACTCTGGCAACTCATCACCGACCACGACGACATATTCCAAACGCACATCGTGTGCAAACTGAACGGCGCAGATTTGAAGTTCTTGAACCAAGCGAACAGCGAAAGCAGAGAGGCGATGAAGAGGAGCAAAAACGTCGCGTCCGTTCCCGGGAAGTTTAATGGTACGAATGCGTTACTGTTTGAGATCGAAGAGCGAATTCGCGAGAAACGCTTCGGAGGACATTTTCATCTCATCATCTCGCCCCTTTTTCTTCTACGCATCATCAGATCTTCTCGTTTGATTTAATATCACGTTCTGTTTTGTTCGATTTTCAACTGACCACGTATCGTCTTCTTTCTTTGACTTCATCGTTCTTCTTTTATTACGCAGTGGGCGAGTTCTCGTCGAAAGAAACGCTCGAGTGGGCGTGGCAGCGATGGACGCGAGAAGAGGAGGAGTTCTGCTCTTTAGTGTGCGAGATTAACGATTTGGAGTTGCTGAAATGGGCGAGAGAGGAAAAACAGTGCAGGTGGGACGCGACGACGTCGTGGGAAGCGGCGAGTAAAGGGAACATGAAGACGTTGAACTACTTGTGCGAGGAAAATTGTCCGATGGACGAAAAGACGTGCGCGGAGGCGGCGGAGAACGGACACTGGGAAGTGTTGAAGTTTTTGAGAGAGAAGAAGAAGGTGCCGTGGGATCACAACACGACGAGCGCGGCGGCCGCGGAAGGGAACTTTGAGATGTTGAAGTGGTGCAGGCAAAGAGAATGTCCGTGGAACATCGGAACTTCGCGAGGCGCGTGTCAAAGCGGCCACTTGGAAATGTTGAAATGGGCGATGGCGAACGGTTGCATGGCGAACGAGACGACCACGAGCGAAGCGGCAGAGTATGGACAGTTGCAGTGCTTGATTTTCTTACGATCGCAAGGCGTCAACTGGGATTACCGCACGTGCAAGATGGCCATGAAGCACGGTCACCGCGACGTCTACGAGTACGCCGTGGAAAACGGGTGCCCGACGCAAGCGCCGGAACCGACGGCGACGCATCATCACCACCCACACCACCACCATTTCCACCACATCTTGGGCGGTGGTCCAGGGGGCGGTTTAGGAGGCGGTCCAGGCGCAAATGGCGGCGGTCCCGCCCCGGGAGGACACATGCAAATGTTGCAACAACAACAAGCCGCCGCCGCGATCGCCGCCGCGCAACAACAACAGCAAGAACAAGATGAAATGGAACTCGAGGAGTGGGAAGCAGAACTTCATTGATTGCGAGACTAAGTTAAGAGAGAGAGAGAACGCGGGTGAAAACTTGATTCTTTTTCTCTCGGAGAGATACAACCAAAGAGGAGGAATATTTAATTGAAAAACTCTTTACAACATAACACGAACACGAATAACACGACGACGACGATCAATAAAACAATGCATCGTTACCGAAGAAGCTCGTAAAAATAAAAGAATACGCGAGATGTTCTCCACCACCGCCTCCGCCTCTTCGTTTCGTTTCCATCTTCCTCCTCGTCTTCCTCTTTCTCTTCGGGGGCGTTCCCCGCGTTTTTTATCCATTTCCAATTCGGAAGGAGGAGGAGGAGAAGAAGACAAACATCATGATTATCTGCGCCATCGATCGACCCCGGGCAGATACGAACGGACGAATTTGAAGCTCGAGCACGCGTGTTCGGACCATTACCCTCTGGATTTGTTTCGAGCGCAACTTTCGTTTGGTTTTAACGGTGGCAGTACCAAAAGCCTTTCAGGAGGGGAGTTGGGAACCAAAAGAGAACGAAATACGTCAGATGACGACGACGAGAATGTTGACGAGAATGTTGGAATCGAGATGTCCGTCATCCTCCCAGAGTCGGAAGAATTAGTGGCGAACGTATTCTCTGCTTTGGGAAAACCGGACGAGGATCCGCACTGGGCGGATGTGTGGCACGGCGGGATCGCGTTGAACGAATACTTGGTTTCGGACGAGAGCGGCGGCTCGTTAGTGCGAGGGAAGCGAGTGTTAGAGTTAGGTTGCGGCGTCGGGTTAACGGGTGTTTTGTGTGCGATGGAAGGAGCGAGGAAAGTGACCATGACGGATAGAGAGCCGTTCGCGTGTTATTGCGCGGCGGCGAGTGCGGTTGCGAATGGATTTGGCTCGGTGACGAAAGCGCTGGATGAAGACGCGAGCGTCGTAGACGGGTTGGCGCAGATGGATGTAGGTTTGTTAGAAGGTGTAGTCGATAGACGTAGCAGAAGTAGCCGAAAGTGTGAATGCATCGAGGCGAAGATTATGGATTGGTTCAAGTTGGATGAGTATCTCGTCAAAGAGCAGGATGATTTTGCGTACGACGTCGTCATCGCGTGCGATTGTTTGTATTGCGAAGAAGCCGTCGAAGCCGTGGCATCGATCGTATTTAAAGCCTTGTCGAGACGACAACAACACGGCGCCACGTCGTCGCCGTTTACGTTTCTCCTTGCCGATCCGCCGTCGCGATTCCCGCAAAACCACGAGAAGTTTCTCAAAATCATACGAGAGAAGAGCGGCGTGAAAGACGTAAAGAGGAAAGATACGCTGTTAGCAGTTCGGAATCCGTGTCAAGAGGATGAAGGCGAAATAATCGTCAAGATTTGCGAATATGCGTTCCGTTAGAACGTATGTCTGATGTATTTCTATATGCAATTTGTACTGCTGGTAGTATTATCTAGAATGTTAAGCGCTAAAATTTTAATTTATCATCTCGAAGTTTCGTACTCTTCCCTTCGGAGTCAATCATGTTCACGTCGTGCGCTTTGGCAATTTCCATAAACACTTCCATGGATAAATCAAACGAGTGCACAGCCGTCGTCCCTTTGACTTTATCAAAGTAGTGGTACGGAATCTTACTTCGACTCGGACGCCAATTCGAGAACCCGTACATGTCCACCGAGTCGCACAGATTCAGCATGAACAACATGGCAAAGAAACCAGACATTGGTTTGCGCTTGTACGCACCTGGATGTTTCAGCTGCTCGACTGCTTTACCTTCCTTGACCAACTTTTCATTTTTTTCGCGGCGTTCCGCCGCGCGTCGTTGTTCGAGGACGTCTTTCAGCTGCAACCAAATACCGTAGCCTTTTACGGTGAAATCCGGCGAGGTCAACACCGGGACAACTGGAAGCTGTCCTTGCGCTTGCATCCGGAGGAGTTTCGGGTACAATTGATTTCTCAACGTGTGCAACACGGACTCATACATGACTAAGAACGCGTCGGTTTCTACAACCGGCGTTCTTTGCGTGATTTCTCGCGCCCAGTGAAAATTGATCATGTTAAACGTCGTCTTCGAGCCGACGTAATCGGTAAATCGACCGCCAACCGGGGCGTTGTTCATTCGTAAAACCGCATCGTGCGCGTCGATATCTTTCCCATGTCTCGAGGTGAGTAAAGCTCCACCGTTACCGACAACTGCACACGTCTTGTACCGCCACGACGGATCGCGAGGTGGTAACGCGTCGTAGAGGTGTTTTGTGATGCGAAATGTTAAACCACGCGTTCCGGGCGGTTTTGAGCGCAACGCTTCTTCCAAACCAGCGCCGGCGGTTTCAATTTTCATGTGTTGCTGTTGTTGTTGTTGCTGCTGCAATTCATCGCTACTATCACCACCAAGTCCGAATCCAACGTCGTCGCTTTCGTCAATCACCGTCTCGGCTTCAGCCGCTAAGGCTTCCACATCCGCATCCGCCGCGCCTTCGCCCCCCCCGCTATTTCTATGTCTCAACAACCTCCTCCGTCTTCTACTATTTGCCGTCGCCTCCATATCCGCCTCTCCAACGCTCTTCCAATTCGGCAAATCCTGCGCCATGCCGACTTGCGTCACCGCGTACACTCTTCTATAATAGTTCATCCCGTCCACTCTCGGCGTCGGATCGTACTTAAATATCCCTCGGTGCGTCAACAAAGGAACCGACCCGTTAAAATTCGCCTCCAAAGCCGTCCTCTCGCTCCCTGGTTGGTCCACATCGAATGGAAGCTTCGAAACGAGCCATCCTCGGGCGAGATGCGGCTTATTCCCCGTCGCCGCGGTTATCGTCGCGACCGGATCCTCGTTACGTTCCGCGCTCGTCGTCGTCGTCGTCGTCGTCTCGCTACCGCTACTCCTATTCTCCTCCTCCGTCTCATCTAAATGCGCGTCCACCGTCGACTGCGGTAAATCGTGCGCAATCACCGCTTCTCGTTCGTGTTCGCCTTCTTCCTCTCTTCTTCTTTCGTTCCCGTGGTTTTCCTCCTCCTCCTCCTGAAACGTCGTGTGTTGATGAAACTGAGCAAAGTGCTTCACCTCGTCCAAAACATTTTTCTTCGTCTTCGAAATCGTCGTTTCAGAGAGAAAGCCGCCGAGTTTACGTCGAATTCGCACTCTGAACGTGATTGTCTTCTTCCCCGAGGAGTTTGAGGTGGTTTTGAGGCAGACGCCGACGAGAAAGACGAGGCACAGAACGACGACGAAAATGCGAAAATTGGTTCTCTTCTTTCCCCGCGAAGGAGGATGATGAAAGAAAGACGACCACCCGAAAGCTGATGACGACGTTTTGAGGTTCGCTTTTGGCGTCACCGCCATCTCTCGAGGAATGGGGTGACGTGATTTCCAAAGGTGTTTTTGTTCTTTTCGCGTTTTTGTCGTCGTCGGGAGGGGTGAGAATTTGTGAAGTAAAACGCAGGTGTGTGAAGCGAGAAAAGACGCGAGCGATGGTATATATGGTATATATATTCGCTATACGACGAGTGCATAACAGTCGGTGCTAGGCTAAAAAGGTAAGTCTCTCTCTCTCTCTCTCTACATTATTCGGTGATCACTTTCGTCCCCAACCCTTTGAAATCCCCTTTCTGGACGTCTTCGCACACCGTCACGTACGAGTACATCTCCTCGTCGGCGTCTTCGTTGTCGTTTCTTCGTCGAGAGATTTGGACGCGAATGCGCTTCGGGACGTTGCGAATGCCTTTGGACCAAACGGCTTTGTTTAATTTCACGTCCACGCGGACGTCGGACGTTTTCATCATCTTTTGCGCGAACGTTTTGATCTGTGTTTGGTTAATACAAGAGGTGAAGGGAGTTTTGAGTCAGTTTTTGTTTAGGGTGTTTTGGGGTCTTGCACCGGAACACAATTTTCCCTCATCTCTCTCTCTCTCGGTCGCGTCGCCCGAAGAGCACGAACGAACGCGCACCACGCGCAAATACGCGACAAACGCGCAAATAAATACACCGCGTGTACGTTTCGCGCGTTTCGCGCGTCTCTCGCAAGTCGCAACAGGATCCATTTTTCGAGATTTCAAGTCTGTTTTTACGCAAAAATTTACGCGTCTACGAAAGGAAAAACAAAAGGAGCAAATTTGCGCGTAGAAGAAATGCATTTTCGGAAATCACGCCGAACGAGCACGTACCGCTTTCACCGCGCGCGGAGCTCTCTTCTTAAAAGTCACTCCGTGCGTCGCTTTGCCCAAGTTGATGGTGTATTCTCTCGTGACGACGTCGTCGGCACCCATTATGTCTCTATGCGTTTCACGAGTTGTGGTTTTGTCTAAAAGTGGAGAAATTTCTCTTTGCTTTCTTTTCGGAGGTCTTTGTGTTAGGGTGTAGGGTTTAGTTGGGTTGCCTCTCGAACTTTACGCTTCGACTATCTATTCGCTATACTCGTCGTCTAAATCGTCGTCGTCGTCGCTACTGCTAAAGGCTAAAGCGCCGGCGGGGATGCTTTTCTTTGTCTTATTATTCTTCTTCTTCCCTTTGGGTGGGTTCTTCGCTTCTCCTCCTCCTCCGCCGAGGAAGCCGTTTTCTTCTTCTTCGTCGTCGTCGTCGCCCGACGCGTCGAGGTCGTTTTCTTCGTCGTCGTCGTTTTCTTCTTTGCGGCGGAGCTCTTCGGGCTCGACGAAACCTCGAGAGACGCGCATTGCCGTGGTGGTGCCGTCCGAGTCGATGGTGACGACGATGATGGATTCGTAGGGTGCGGTTTGTTCTTCTTCTTTTCCTTCTTCTTTTACATTTTCCTCGATGTTTCGTCGATGGTTTCGTTCGTTTTCTTTCTCGTCTTCTTTCAAAGGCAGTTCCGCGGCGGTGCCTTTCTCCTCTTCCATCGCCAAAGCTATCAAACCCGCCTTCTCCTTCGCCTCCGGCTGCTCTTTCAAAGAAGGATCCGCTAACCTCTCCAAACCATCTCCGTTCGCCACCGCCTCTAAAAACGTCTCGTCGACGACGCCTCTGTTCAGCGCGAACGCGTACGCTTTCGTCTTCGCTCTCGCTCTTCGCTTCGCGCCGTTGCCGACGTTTCCGTCCCTCTTGTTCCTCGTTGTTGTGTTATTCTTTGTGTTTCTCTTCTTCGTTTCCTCCGGTTTCGGATTCGGTTCGCACATCAAACACAACAAAGGCGGTTGTTGGTGTTGTTCTTCTCGTCTGCGCTTTCCTTTTCCTCCTTCCTCCTCCTCCTCCCTTTCGTCGCCGACAGTAAACATTTCGCACGTCGGCGTGCACTCCAACCATAAACCTGATCGCATTAAACCTAAATACGCGCCGTATAAGTCGCTCGGCGTCGCCACCGCGCGTGAAAAGTCAATCTCATCCAACGACGAAACCGTTGTCGTCTTTGCGGTCGATGTGTTCACGAACGCACATCTCGAGATGAACTCGGGAAACGAGAGCAACGTTGTCGTCGCGTTCATATTCCGAGACGAGTATTGTTTCCTTCTCCTTCGTTTCCTCCGCCTCTTTCTCCGAGCGTAGGCGAGATGTCACGACAACAACGGGTCGCGTGCCTTCTTTTCCGCGTTTCAAAGCAGCGCAGAAAGTGCCGCCGTGTCAACACTTTTCCCGGAGAAAAGATACGCTTTTTGCAGAAAAAGGAAGCGAAAGAGGTCGCACACGACACGAATACGCATCATGCGCGAGAACAACAACACCACCACCGCGTCGCTCGCAGAACGAGTCAAACGCGCCATCCAATCGCGGAGAAAATTCATCGTCGAGAAGAAAAACGAGCTCGGGGAGAAATCCTTCCGGAGACTTCTCGAAACGGATTTACGCCTGAGCAAACGACGGTTGGACGAACCGACGGTGAAAGAGACCATCGGGAAACTGCTCCTCGAAGTGATTGAACGTGGAACGCTCGAGGAGGAGGACGATTTGGAGGAGGAGTCGGACGAGGACGAGTATTCGGAGGAGGAGGACGACGAAGACGACCAGGCAAAGGTGTTGGTAAAAAGGAAGCGAAAGAAGTCAGAGAAGGAACCAACTCGCGAGAGGAAGACGGAAACGGAAACGCCGAACGCGAAAGTTTCGAAACTTCGCAAACTGTGCAAAGATGCCGGAATTACGAAAGCGACGCACGTGTTCATGAAGTTTAAAACGAATTTGGAGCGAGAGGATGCGTTGGAGAAGTTGCTCGGGGAACGCGCGTTGGATATTCGCGCGACGGCGCGAGAGTTGGCGAAAGTCAAGGAGGACATCGAACGGGAAAAAGATCTGGAGGATATCGACGCGTCGAATATTATCGAAGGTGGGAGACGAAGGAACACGAGGACGCAGGTGAGTTATAAAGGTTTGGACGCGTCAGAGAGCGAGGAAGAGGAGGAAGAGGAGGAAGAGAGCGACGTGGAGATTGAGAGCGACTCGGACGAGGAACGGAAGAAGTTAAAGAAGAAGAAGAAGAAAGAGAAGAAGACTTTGAAGAAAAAGAGTAGCTCTGATAGTAATACGAACAACACTAGGCCCAAAAGTAACTTGAAAAAGATGCAGAAGAGTGCGTCGCCGAAGGCGTTCACCGCGGCGAGTTCGAGCGATGATGACGAATGATGACTGTGAGGTGCGCGCGCACGAGAGATATCAAATCTTTCTTAATATACAGCAACGGATAAAACTATATAAAGCATCTCTAACTACAAATTCTCTAATAACTACTTCGCCTCTTTTGTCTTTACCTTCTTCTTTTTCTCCTCTTTCTCCAATCGCTTCTTCTCCTTCAACTGCGCAATCTTTTCTTCGATGAATTTCCTCTTCAGCTTCTCTCTCGCTTCGACGGTTTCCATCTTCGCCTCTTCCCTCTCTCGCCTCGCCGCTTCCGTCTCTCTCGCCACGTCTTCAACCAACCGTCGCTCTTTCTCTCGCTTCTCCTCGTCTCTAAATTCTCGCGCTTCCCTTTCTTCGTCCTCTCTTCGCCGTTGCTCCCGAAATTCGTTCCGTTCTCGCTCTTCTTCGTCTTCGTCTTCGTCCTCTCTTCCCGCGTATCTGCGTCTTTCGTACGCGCTCCCAAAATCGTACTCGTACTCCTCCTTTTCCTTTTCCTCCAGTCGTTTCCGTTTGAAATCCATACACTCGAATCCGTCTTTCGGTATTTTCATCGTCGTCGTTCCTCCCAAATCGTCGTCTTTCGACAACTTTTCGTACAAACTCGCTTTCGTCTCCAGCGTCGTTTTCTCTCTCTCCTCGTCTCTGACGTCTTTTCCATTCCGTTCGCGAACGCCTTTATTCTCTTTCAACAATTCGCGCTTCGCGTTTGAAATTATTCGCTTTTTCGTTGGTCTTTTTCCTCTTTTCGTCGTCGTTTCCTCCGTCGTCGTCGCCGAAGAGGAAGGTTTACCAAACGCGGTTTCCGATTTCAATTTCGCCTTCTCCGCTTCTAAGAACACGAGCGAGGCGTGGGTGATATTTTCGATCGGTTTCCGTTTCCGCGGGAGGCACGAACCAGACGCGAGCCATCCGAGGTTTTCACATTCGGTCGTCTTTTTGCGTCTCTGCGTTTCACCGCGCTCGCTCGGAGCAGTGACACCACTCATTCGCGTGAGTAGTATTCGCGCGTTCCGTTGTATGGCGAACGATTGGAAAACTTGTAATTGTATAAAATCCTTCATTTCTCCCCGCGCGAAACGAGAGAGAACGACCGGGTTCTCCTCTTCCTCTTCCGCAAAGAAGCGAGGAAGAAGAAGCATCATGTCGTCGTCGTCTTCGTCGTTTCGTCCTCTCAAAATGATGTGCGTTCTCTTTCTTTCTTCTCTCTCTGTCTCTCTCGCAACGCACGAAGCGTTTCAACTGTTTTTAAAGCGCACGCGTTGGGAATATTCTCCGTCCGTCTGTCGCTCTCAAACGTTCGCTTTCGGAGCGCAAACAGAGAGGCGCTTCATTCGAAATCATCGCGAAAAAAAACACCTGTTCTTTATACGCACTCTCTCTTCCTCAAACTTTGTCGCTCACGATGCGCTTTTTCTTCTCACGCAGTATATACGTCGTCCTGTCCGTGTGGATGATGCGAAAACTTGAGGGGGTGACGGCGTCTCGAGAGACAAAAATTGCATTCGGAAGCTGCAACAAGCACCAAAAAATGAACGCGACTTCAATATGGACCTCGATCGAACGGACACACCCGAACGCATTCGTATGGCTCGGAGACGCGGTGTACGCGGACACTCGGATTACGTTCGAGAAGAGGAAGTATTTTGGAGAGAAGTTCCACGCGGAAGCGTACGCGGCGGTGAAGCGGTTCCCGGCGTACGAGAGGCTGGCGAAGAAAGCGCGGATTTTAGGGACGTGGGACGACCACGATTACGGCATGAACAACGCGGGGAAACATTGGGAACACAAGGAAACGGCGAAAGAGTTGTTTTTAGATTTTTTGGACGAAGGGAAGGAGACGGAGCGACGGTTGGAAAGAGACGGGGTGTACGAGAGTTATTCCGTGTACGAGGACGACGAGGCGAAACGAGGCAGGGAGGTACAGATTCTATTGTTGGATACTCGGTGGAACTTCGTCGACGGATCGACGCCTGAAGATGGAGAAGCGGATATTTTAGGTCCAAAGCAATGGGAGTGGTTGGAAAAGGAGTTGATGAAACCGAGCAACGCGGAGGTGACGTTGATTGGGTCCTCGATACAAGTGTTCGCCGAGCTCAATCAGATGTATAAAGCGGTGAATTATAAAATCGCGAGAGAATTCGGGAAATCGATAGAGAATTGGGGTTCGTTTCCGTCGAATCAAAAGAGGTTAATGCGTCTCGTCTCCAATGCAAAAGAGAGAAGGGTTATATTCTTATCCGGCGACGTGCACGTAGGGATGATTGACGTTCGAGCGCCCGGATGTCATTTACCGTACGAGAGCATAGACGCGACCAGTTCTGGAATCACGCACGTCGCGGTGGAAGAAGTCCGACCAAAATGGGTGACGTATTTTTACAAAAAGATGACGCCGTCCAAGTTCATGCCGAGATGGTGGTACCCGAAGAATATCGTTCCCGATATCTACATGGGGTTAAACTTTGGCGAAGTTTTAATACATTGGGATAAAAACAGCCTAGACGTGAACATCTTGGGCGAAAGCGGTGAAGTCGTCGTATCCAAGGAAGTCTTATTTTCCTCGCTCGAAGCGCCAAAAGGAGGAACGACGGCAGAGCAACCCACATACGAGGAATGTTTCCGCGAGCGTTCGATGTCCGATTTTCAAAAACAATGGACCTTTCACAAAGCGGCGTTTTTCATCGTGTTCCCGTGGATCGTAGTTTTGGGTTTCGGCCTTTGGGCGTGGTACGTACTCGTCGTAAAAACAATCTGTTGCAACCCGAATATAGGTCGACGAAAACGACGTTCGAAAATAGATTAAAAACAATGGCATGCGGTAGCAATACTAAATATTTGGATGTAGTAGCAATACTTCACTTTCATTTTGCAACGATACGATATATGATACACGTTACTAGTCATTTCTAATTTTTGTCTCTGCTATTTTAAAGCCTCGCGCTCACCTCTAAATCCTTCTTCAACTTCTTCACGTCCCCTCTCTTAATCTTCCAATCCCCACCACTGGTTTTCCCATCCGCACTTGGCGCTAAAAACCTCGGCACTTCTTTCGACGGATCCAAGTTATACGTCTCCCGAATCTCTCTCTGCGACATCCCCAATTTCGCCAAATACAAATCGTCAATCAACGTCTCCCCAGTCGTCCTCGCGTCTCCGCACAACTGCACCACGCAATCCGCCAATATGCTCGCTTTTCTCCACGTATCTCTTTCCCCTAACTTAAAATTCGTCGCCGCTAAACTTTCGATAATCGTCGCCGGCCACAACGCGTTCCCGGTAATATTCGATCCCTCGCCTTCCGCCGCCGCGCCGAGCGCGACCATGGACATCCCACATTTTGACATGTAATACGCCGTCTTCCCTGCATATTCCGTGTAACTCTTCGGTAACGGTGGTCCCATGCTCACGACTCTCCCCCACTTATTCTTCAGCATGTGTTTCATGCACTCTCTCGTCATGATAAACGCGCCTCTGGCGTTGATGCCGTTGATCAAATCATATTTGCTCGTCGGCGTGTCGATCATGTTTTGCCACCACAACGCGCTCGCGTTGTTCACTAATACATCTACTCTGCCGAAATGTTTCACCGTCTCTTCCACCGCTTTGACGCACGCGTCCGCGGATCGTAAATCCACCACCACGGGTAACGCTCGAACGTTTGGATATTTCGATTCGATTTCCGAGCAGACGGTGTAAATGGTTCCCGGTAAAGTCGGGTGCGCTTGGACGGTTTTCGCCGCGATGACGACGTGACATCCACGACTAGCTAACGCCAAAGCGACTTCGCGACCGATACCTCGGGAGGCGCCGGTGATTATGGCCACTCTGTTCGTCAAGTCTGGGGCGGAGGGAAGTGGCATTTGAGGGAGAGATATTAAGTGACGTCGTCTCGTTATCCAAAACTCCTTTCAAGTCTTGTGAAAAATGGGAGAAAAATTGTACGTATCGCGCAAGATGTTTTGTATTTATCACACGGCATATTCCTACTAAAAACTTTCTCTCCAACAGCGTTCGTTATTATTATTATTCAGTCGTTTCCATCGGCGAGGACCCGGATGATGGTGATGATGATGCTCTGAGATTTTCGTCCTCTTCGCTGAGCGGCGACAAACCGCTCCCGCTCGTTCTCTTACGTAAAAGAGGCGAGACGGAAACGTTTTGACCGGCGGCGATTTGCGCGAACACGTGCGAGGATAACGCGTTGACGTCGATGGCGTTATCGGTGTTGTTCGTGGAGAGTTGAGTGAGAAGTTGTTGGAGTTGTTGCATGCTCAAACCGCCGGCGCCGTTGTTCGCTTTTTCGGCGTCGTCGGAGGAGGTGCTCGTGTTCAAACTCGCCGCCGCTTCTTCCGGGCGTAAATACGGGTGTCTGAGAATATCTGGAACCTCTATTCTATTCTCCACTCGCCGCTCTAAACATCGCTTCATTAAATCAATCAAGTGATCGTTTTTAACCGGTAACGGAGGGAATTCGATGGTATGGTTCGGGTCGGTGATTGCGTGGAGCTTTTGTACCAAGCCGTTTATTTTGCTAAACGGCGTGTGTCCGTATGCCATTTGGTATAAGATGCACCCTAACGACCAAATATCGCTGGCTCTTCCGACTGGAATCATATCGCCGTAGGCGGATTTTTGTCCGTTGAGAATAGCTTCCGGGGACATGTAATTGATGGTACCAACTTGATGGTCGCGAACGATGTTCGTGTGATTCGGCGCTTGGTTGTGATTGATAGCCTTCGCGATACCGAAATCGATAAGTTTCAGAGTTCCTTCGACGAAGAGAAAGTTAGCAGGTTTCAAATCCGAGTGCACGATTCGAGCTTCGTGTATAGTTTTCACCGCTTCGACCATTTGCTCGAAATAGAGACGCATGAAATTGTCGTCTACGAGTTGCGCGTGGCCGCTCTCCGCGCGTTGGCGCTCGCGCTTGTTCAACATTTTCGCTAAATCAATCTCCCCAAACTCCAAAACCACTAAGATTAACCCTTCGTTTGGACAGACTTCCGCGTCGACGATTTGAACGATGTTATCTTTCCCTCGAAGACGTTTCAAGAGTTTGATTTCATCGATGAAGCCATCCACGGTTTCCTTCTGCTTGCCTTGTAAACGAATCCTCTTCAACGCCATGATCTTCCTCTTTTGCGAGACGACTTTATATACCTTACACGTGCCGCCTTGGCCGATACACTCTAACTTGGCGTATCTCGCGCCATTCACGACTATATGTTGATCGTCTTCCCGCTTTAACGGCTGTTTGGAAGATGATGATGTTGGTTGCTTCTTGCTCACCGGCGCTTGCGCGTTCGATGTTGGATGCGCCGCCGAGGAGCTCGATTCATTCTTATTCTTACTACTATTACCTTCTGCTGCTGCTGTTAGTGTTGTTGCCATGACCGGTCGCGTGACCGTAGTTGTCGTCGTGGCTGATTTTTTGCTCGATTCTAATGCCGCCGCTAGTCGCGCGCGCAAACTTTCTGTTTTCTGAGCCGTGAGCGGATTATTATTATTATTGTTGTTGGTGGTGGTGGTGGTAGGCGTCGCATGCGCGTGATTATTCCCCACTGTTGCTGCCGTTGTGACCGTATTGCCAGCATTGGTGCGGTCGCCGCTCAAACTCGAACTCGTGGTGGATGTGTGATGATGCGTCGGTTGCGTCATCGTCGGTTGCTGAGAAGTCAAACACCCCGTGGTGGTGTTCATCAGCGTCGGATCGTGCACGTACCCACTCTGTCGCCGTCTCGCCGCGGTGTGCGACACCATCGGTTTCGAGTCAAACGTCAACGGTTTCATCGCCGACGGTGGTTTCTTCATCGCGCTCGTGGTATTGTTGCTCATCATTCTCGCCCCGCCGTGCAACGTCGCCGTTCTTCCGCCTTCCGTCACGTCTCTCACGTAGGGCGACGGAATCGCCGTCGTAAAATCAATATTCTTCCCTTGCACGTCTTCCAGCATAATCTCCAACGCCTCTTTCGGTTCACAATTCGCTTCTAACCCTTTCTTCAAGATTTTAATCGCTTTCTCGTCGCCTTTCAATTGCCCGCCAAACGCCGCCCACTCGCACCAAAAAATCGCGTGCGTCTGCCCGATGCCTTGCGACTTCAAAAACTTAAACGTATCTCTCGCGTCGTCCGTGTTGTGAACCATTTGTTGTCTCGCGTAACCTAAATACACTCTCAAATAATCTTCGTTCTTCGCGTTCCCACTTCTCGGCAGCGTTTTCGTCGCCAACTCGTACAACCGATACAGCGATACGCCGTTTCTCGATCCGGTCACCACGTTTACTTTCCCAGTCATTTTCTCCGCAAACATGCCTTCCTCCCCCTCTAAAAACTCCAACCACGCTTGCGGTGACGTCGGGTTCGCTCTCACCGCCGTCGCTCTTTCCACGCGACTCGATTTCTCTCTCCACGGCGTATCGCCTTTATGTTTCAAATACTCGCCTAAAACGCCTTCCCACGAGCCTCGGTCGCGCGAGGAGCGCACGTTGGTCGTGATGGTTTGCGTCATGTTTTCCCGCTGTCCTTGAGCGTTGTTCAAAGAGATGGTCGCAGTAGTAGAAGAACCACCACCGATTACTTTTGGAACGTAGTCGGATAAACCTTTATCTTTCTCGTCGTTCGTAGTATTCTTCGTTGTATTGGTCTCTTCTTCTTTGAAACTCTTCCCATCAAAATTCTCCTTGTTGTTGTTGGTGTTGTTCTCGTTGGTCGTGAACAAAGTTTGATTCTTTCGATCGTCGTAAACGCGATGATCGCGGTGACTGCTCATCGCGAAGAATCACAAGTTCGTCGCGTGTATACGCGTCACGAAAAGAAGAGTCTCGTTTTAAAAGAGCTTCTCAACCAAATCAATCCACACGGGACACACAAACAAACGGTTCCAAAACGCTTTCAAAAATGAGATATATCCTTTTCACACGAAACACATGCACTGCTCTCCGACAAACAACAACAACAACAACACTAAACCTTTCTCTCTCTCTCTTCAAAAAAGGAATACTATACCAGCACTGAATGCGAAAGAGGGAAATGTGCGTTTAGAATACTATATGCGCGCGCTTTAGAGAGAATGTGCGGTCTGAGAAAGATTTAAAAATTTCCCTTTTCCCCCTCTTGCGCGTCAAAGGAGCGGAGGCACAAAAAAATGCATTTAGGGTCACAGTCATTTTTTTTGGTCTCGATTGCCCACTTTTTGGTCTTCCGCTGCCACTTTTGAAGAAGGTCTGCCTGCCACTTTGGAAAAAAGAAGCAAAAAGAAGACATGAGACGAGCACTGTGAATCAGCAGCTTTTGTCTTTGTTGTGTTGTTCTCGCGCGAAGAGGAGAGACGTTTATCATAAAAGGCTTTGGTGAAAGAAAGGGAGCGGAGTTGTTGTTGTTGTTGACACGCTTTATTGAGAGGACAATTTACCTTTTGCGCTTTAAAGCAGATATTCCTCTTCTCTTTTTTCTTCTGTTTTTAGGAAATGATGATTACGACGACGACGGCGTTGACGAAAGCGCTTCTTTCTCTTTGTCTTCTTTTACACGTCTTCTCTGTTGAAGTCGAGGCGATTCGACCGATGACGACGGAAAGGATGCCGTCATCACCACCCAAAAACAAGTATAAAACGAACGAGGAGTTACGCGACGCGTTCGATGCAATCGCGAAGAACTGCGTGGAGACGTCCCAGGGGAAACGGCACGGAGAGGTGATTCCAATCGGCAGTTCGGTCAACGGGTTCGAGATATTCGCGATGCGAGTGAGGAACTTATACGATGACCACCGAGACAAGAGCAATAACGGAGAGAGGACGACGAGCGAAAATGAAGAGGATGAGGACGAGAATGTACAAACGACGCCTTCGTTTGGATTCATCGGGAATATGCACGGCGACGAACCAGTCGGGAGAGAAATAACGTTGCGCTTAGCGGAGTGGGCGTGCGGAGAGGACGACAATCATCGCGAGAACGAGGAATCCTCCTCGTTTTTTGGGAACGATATCGAGAAAGCGAGTAAAGTGAAAACGAAAGCGACGTTGTATTTCATCCCGACGTTGAACCCGGACGGGTTTGCCAAACGGAGACGAGAGAACGCGAACAATATCGATTTGAACAGAGATTTTCCGTTTATCGAATTCGCGAAACCGGAACCGAGGAGAGTGCCGCATCACGTGAAGATGGGGGCACCTCACGTGCAAAATAGGAGGGTGAATGATTTATACGACAATACCTTGAGGCAGTTACAACCGGAAACGCGGTCGATTATTGAGTTCAGCAAACGAGTTAATTTGACCGGCGCGTTGAATTATCACGAAGGCGCGTTGGTCGCGAATTATCCCTGGGACGGGAATCTCGATGGATCCACGAAGTACTCGCGAGCGCCGGACGACAAGATTTTCAAACGCGCGGCCTCGTTGTACGCAGAATCGCACGGTGAAATGAAAGAGTCCAAAGAGTTTGTCGGAGGCGTGACGAACGGCGCGCAGTGGTACCCGTTGTGGGGCGGCATGCAAGATTGGCACTACGTCAAGACGCAAACTTTAGACATTACGATTGAAGTGAACGATCGCAAATGGCCTTCGGAGGATGAAAGACTCGGTGAGATTATCCGCGCGCACTGTCGAGCGTCTATTGATACCGCACACGACGTCATGTTTGTTTCCGCTCGCGGGTTTGTGTTCGATAAGAGTTCGAACGAAGCGTTGGAGAAGTGCGAAGTGCGCGTCGAAAATTTAGATTTCGATCGACAACTTCGCAACGATGGGCAAACGAATAAACCACCGCTGCCGGTGTTTACGAATAAGAGAGGATATTTTGTGAAACCAGTTTTTATTGCTGGCGAGACGAGCGGAGGTACGACGAACACGTTTGAAATTATGGTGACGTGTCCGGACGCGTCGCAGACGCATCGGCAAAAGATTACCGACGTGGACGTCTCAAATGGCGTCGATTTGGTCGTTCGCATCTTAACTTCAAACAGTAAAAAGACCGTAGACGTGAAGCAAATGGCTGCTTTGAGAGCTTCTTCTTCTTCTTCTTCTTCTCCTTCTTCTTCATCATTCCACGGTGGGGCGCGCTCGCAGCGCGGCGGCGCCACTCGAATATCGCCAAAGAGTAAGAAAAGTAAATACATCCTATTTGGCGTAACGTTAACTATTATCGTTATTCTCGTTCGCCGCCAACGCCGTCGACGTGCTAAATTGAACGCAGTGAGGAAACTAGAAACGAACGGGCAAACGTTTTTGAATTCGCCCGTACCGAAAGCGAGTAGTTTGATATCTTAGAGATTGTAGAAGTAGTAAACGCGTTGAATATATTAATAATATAGTAGTAGTAAACAGATAGCATTAAAATAAAAACAGGCTCTATCTTTAAGCGTCCTCTGTCGTTCTCCACCGCGTGCGCGCACACATTTGAAAATACAATTAAAATACAGTATATGTCGCCGCGCGCGCTTGAGAGCGTGGTGAGCCTTCTTCGTCCGTTCGTTCTTTGATTTTTTTTTTCGTTTTCTTCTTCGTTTTCGTCGAACATGTATATACCTGAGAGCAGCAGTCGCATTCTTTATTGAATCATCGCGGGATAACTCCCGTGTCTCTTCAAATCGTGCACGTCGATGACTTCTCCGATCATATCAGAAAAGGACTCCACGCGGAAGACGTTGCCGCACATTTGCCCGGACGAGTTCACTCTCGGAATCGATCTCACCGGCATCGTCCCGTACTTCCTGAAGCCTCTCATGGCAGTCTCTCCAGACTTTGTCGGTCCACACGCGACGCCTTTCTCCCCGGGAACCCACCCAATTGTCCCTTCCGCGACGAACACCGCCCCTTTGGGAAACGGACTCGACGCCGGGAAACACTCGGAAAACAACTCGTTCTTCTCCTCGGTCGAAACGAACAAACAATCGCCTTTTTCTCCATCCGGCGCTAACCCCCAATACAATGGCATTGGATTCCTCGTCGAATCTCTCGCCACGATTAACCTGTGCGCCTTCTTATCGTAAATCACAAACGCGAAGCCTCGCTTCCCTTCCGCTTCGTTCGCCTCGGCGAGTTGCTCCAACTTCGACGCGATGAAGTCCGTGTTCAGCGCCGGATCGCACTTGTGCGTTCTCCTTTCGTGTAAGCGAAAATTGTTCGACCAGCGGTAGAAATCGAGCATACGTTGCGCGTTGGAGACTTGCGCGTACGCGTCCACGTGTTCGCCTCTGTTTTTTATATTGTTCGGAGAAGTATATGTAAGTATTTTTAAACTCTCATCAAAAGTGGTGTTGTTTTGGCGTTTTCAGGGACACAAAATGAAGATATTTTCACACCATCTGTGCACCTCTTTTCCGCGCGCGCGAACATTACAAACGAAGAAGACAAAGAAGAACAAAAAGAAGAACAAAAACGAACCTGACGAAGGCCGAGTGCATGTCGTCCAGTGTGTGCAAATTCGGCACGCAAAAGTCCCCGCAGAACATCACCGTCACCTCGTCGTCCGAAACCGCCGAGATGGCGTGTTCGGTGCTCACCCAGGTGGCAAAAGCACCGAGACCGAACGTTTCGTACGTCCTCGTCGCCTCTTTAAACGCGTCTGATTTAGAAACGCGTCGCAGGCGAAGTTCGCGTTTCGCCCGGAGCAGTTTGACGCGTTTCGCGTGTTCCGCGATCGTAAATATTCGCGCTTTATTCGAAGAGTCGTGGCTTAACTCTTTCGGGTTGCACACCGACGAGGCTTCGTCCAGGCACATGAAAAACGAACCTTTCCCGATGGATGCGTTCGAGGGAGACTTTGGTTCTCGTTGATATTTTCTCGCGTTTCCTTGGTGACTGCCGCCGCAAAATGTGTTTATGAATCTTTGCATGTTTGTTTGTTTCGCTCGTTCGTTCGTTCGTTCGTTCGCGCGTCTCTCTCTGTGACGAGGGATCTTTGTTGACCTAATTCAGATATTTACTAAAAATGCCAGCTCAGCAACAAAACAAAAGTTTAGGGTTCTAAAATAGGGTTTGAAACCCTAAGCAAAAAAAAATTGTCTCTCTCTGCCACGAGCGAAAAAAGAACAAAGCGCGGCCTCTTTTCCTGCACATTTTTGTTTGGAAAGGACGCGCAAGAGCTTTGTGTAGAGTACGCACGCCTACATCGCATCCTTCGACAAACACACAAAAAAGATGTTCTCTCGTAAAGGCACCGGTGGTACCACTGGTCCCACGAGCAGCAGTAAACTCGTGATGAAATCCAAAGGATGGAAAGCGGACAAGTACGAATTCCAGGTGACTGTTCGCTCGGTGTACAATCTCCTCCCCGGCACGAAACGAACGCAATTGCTCCTCAAACGAGGCTCGAAAGTTGCGAAGACACAAATCGTGGACGCGTCGAACGGCGAGTGCGACTTCAACGACGAAGTGTTGAGTATTTCCACCTCTCTGTTCGTCAATCCGAGAACGGGAGAGTACGAGAGTAAACCGATGTTGCTCACCGTGAAGGAAATCATGTCCAAGACGAAAACGCGAGTGTACGCGGAAAGCAAAATCGATCTGATGGATTTTTGCCTCCAACCAGGGAAGGAAATCACGAAGACGGTCCCTTTAAAAACCGGGAAAGGAGAGAAGACGGTGCAACTGACGCACGTGCAATTTTCGGTGCGAGCGATACCGGTGGCGGAAGGGGTGGCGTTTTCGGAAATTTCGAGCGACGCGTCGATCGCGAATTTGAGCGATTTTGACGAAGACGACGTCGCGGAAGGAAGGAAGAAAAAGAGACGAGAGCAAGACATTAACGCGGAACTGGAATCTGTCCTCGAAGAAGAAGAATTTGAAGAAAGTTTTGTGCCGTCGGTTTCGGAGGATCTGTCGCCGCCGCAGAGAGGGTCGGATCCGACGGCGTCCTCGGACGTCGGCGGAGCGCGAGCGTACTCGACGGCGAAGAAGAGGTCGAAGAAAGCGAACGTTTCGTACGGTGATGATGATGATGATGATGATGATGACTACCAGGAAGATAAAGAATCTATGTATTCCAGCGAAGATGATGTTCGTGTAAACAGTGATGAGAATAATAAAATTCAAACCGGAGCGCTCGGATACGATTACAACGCCGACAGCGCTTTTGTGTACAGAGGCGAAGGTCAAAACAACGAAATCCAACAAGCGCCAATGCAAGGACAGTTACGTTTTGAAAACGTCGACGGCGGCGTGGAAGCGACAGATACGTTGGTTCCGGGTAACCGCTCGTTGCGATTGATGGTGAACAGAAACTGTAAAATTAACGTCCGAGTTATCGATCGATTCGGCAATCCGCGCGCCCGAGGAGGGGACGATGTCGAAGCGGTCGTCGTGCACACGGAAACGAACGAACGTGCGAGCTGTAAAGTAACCGATCATGGTGATGGGTCGTATTTGCTCGACTTTTCCTGCCCTTCCGCGGGTGTATGGATGCTTCGATGCGCATACAACGGACGTTTGAGCAACGAAGTGCACAAACTCGTTGTCTCACACGGACCGTTGACGGCGACAGATTTGATTTTGGATTTGCCGCAAGGTACGCAGCCGTGTGGTGGATATGCCCCTGTTCGCGTGCGCATTGCTCGACCGGAAGATGGACGCCAGTTTTCCGGTGCGGAAGGGTTCCAAGTGAAACTCACGGCCCCGTCGGGCGTTTCCGTCGGCATTCCCATCGAGTGTCAACCAGGGTCGATTGAAGCCGTTGGAACCATCTGCTGGCCAGAAGTTGGCGAAAATTGGGTTTCGGTTACGTTAGACGGTCGTTCGTTACCTGGTGCGCCGCATGCGGTACAAGTTGCCCCGGAGGTTGCGTGCTTGGCCGCCTCGCAAATCACCGGCCCGGGCGCGCACAAGTGCATCGCCGGCGAACGAGCCACGTTCATCATCGAAACGAGAGATCAAAGAGGCAACCGCTTACGAGAAGGCGGGTTTGACTTGGAGGTCTCCCTCAAGTGTAAAACAAAAGCTGGAAACGACGAGCGATTCCGAGGCGAGATTATTGATTTCGGGAACGGTTCCTACGAAGCGTCGTACGTGTGCAAAGTAGCTGGAAATTTCGAACTCGTCGTTGCTTTAGGCGAAGAAGAATTAAACATGAAAGCTATTTGCGAACCAAATGTGGCGGTGATTCAATCGTGCGTCTTACTCGGGGACTCGAATCTCGATTTAATCGTCGGTAAAGAAGGTCGAGTGACTATTCAAAGAAGAGACGCGTACGGGAACGATTGCCCTTCGAGGCAAGGTCAATTGGCGTTTCGGTGTACCATCGACGGCCCAGGTTTAGCGAAATGCGACGTCATCGACGGTTCTTACGGTCGATCAGACGTCGTTGTCAAGTGTACGATTATCGGTCGATACTTTGTCTCCGTTTCGGGAGGTGAACACATGGATTCGTTACCGGGCGCGCCTTTTGAAATTGTCGTCACGCCAAGCATTGCCGCGGGATCTGCGTGCGTAACTTCAATTTATGGTGCACAACTCGCCTCTCCCGACAGCGACGCCTTAGTCGCCGTTGCGGGCGATGAAGTCATCGCGAACGTTTCCCCGAAAGATATCTACGGCAACGCGACGTCGTTTACGAGCGATCAGTCGATTTTTTTCACCGCCGTCATGGACGACGAAGAGTACCACTTTGAAAATCGCGGAGGTCCCAGAGCTGAAGCTACCTTATCGGCGAGTTTTCAAACCGCAGGTTCGTACTTGCTTTCTGCCGATGCTGCCGAGGAACCGTTAGCCGGGTACCCGCGCATTCTTATTGTGGTTCCGGGAGCAACAGATCCGAGTAAGTGCATGGTATTTGGCGAAGCGGCCGCTGGCGTTCGCGTCGGACGACCGAGCCATCTCACCATTCACGCCGCGGATAAGTTTGGCAACTTGAGAGCTACTGGTGGCGACGTGTTAGACATGACTTTAGTTTCGCCGGATGGACGATCTGTCGTGACGGCGAAAGTTGTAGACCATTCCGACGGCACGTATGGGTGCGAATTCAAACTGGACCAACCGGGAATGTGGGATTGTCAATTAGTCGTCAATGGCCAAACTGGTCGTTCGGACGTTCAATCGATTTTAGCAGAATACGGTCCAGTTATAGCGCAAGAATGTTCGTTCGTTGGACTCGGCTCGGATAATTTAGGTGGCGTCGTTTGCTTCGAAAACGGCACGATTACGATTTACCCGAACCATGCCGGCAACGGAACCGTGAACGATACTTCAGTCGGTCGCAGATTTAACGGCACGGAAGCTATGACTACTCGAATTCTGTTACCATCTGGTGAAGTTGCCGAGGTGAAATTGACGTTCGAGAACGGCGTGTATACCGGCACGTACCGCTGGACGCAAGTCGGCATGCACACGATTTCGGTCAATTTAAGCCAAGAAGCTATCATCGGGTCGCCATATAACGTCGAAATCCTCCTGTCGTTGCCGCAAATTCCCGAGAACCTCTCTGCCAGAGAGATTGCGGACATGTTACCGAACCTTCTTCCGGAAGGCGCCGCGCAAGCGCTTTCGAACTTGTCTCCGAAGGACGCCGCGGACGCCATCCAAGGCCAAGACGTGGAAAACGTCGCGAGAATGTTGAGTGGCGTCATGCCTGGAACTTGCGCTGAAATTCTCTCCGAACTTCCTCCGAAAGATGCAGCGGATATTTTAGGTGCTATGCGTGACCCAACAGACGTTCTCCTCGCTATGAGTACGGAAGACTTGGCAAAAATCTTAGCCAACGCGGATCCGGAAGACAACGCCAAATTCCTCGACGCTTTGAAGCAATTAAGCCCGGGAGATTTAGGACCGCTTTTAAAAAACTTAGACCGTGGGAACTTGGAGAAGCTATGCGAAGACATCGATATCGCCGATGTCGTCGGAAAATGTAAAGATAAAAAGGATAAAGCTGGTATTCTAGCACGATTACCGCCGAGGCTCGTACCAAAAGCCATGCGAACTCTGGACGTGAAAGAGCGCGCGGAAATGTTAGAGATGATTGAAACTATGCGCAGAGAAGCTGGATTTAGCGAGTCTACGAGTGGAGACGGTTGGAACTGGATCGATTTAATTGCCGGGTGTTCCAACGCTTGGCTTTCGGATCCTTCCTTGCCGGCCCACGAACGACAAACTAGACGACAAAACGCTTTAGAACGCTTAGAAAATTTAGCGCCGGTGATGATAGACATATCCTGTAAAGGCGGATGTGCGCTGTATGAAGCTGGCTTTGACGATGCCGACGGCGAAGACGTCGCAGTTGTCGTATATGCCTTACTTTTAGCGGACGATACCGGGGGGGTCATGCAAACCAAAGACGAGACGAACTCGAATCACGCGTTGAGTTTTTTCCGATGCTGTCGAGAAGATCAACGCATCGTGGCGTTGCCCTTCTTATTGGATAACAAATCCTTTGGTCGATTAGCGTTGGAAATGACACCGGAAGAGCTCGCAGATTTGCTCAAAGATCAAGATTCATCGACCGTCGAACGCGCCTTTTGCCAAGTGTGCAAGCATAAAGGTCACGAGCTGGCGGCGAATGCGGCCAACTTGTTAGACCCGGTGCTGGCTGCAGAAGCCATTTCGATTTCTTTACAACCCGATAGTAACTGCGACTTGTCCGGAATGTTCCAGTTTTTTATTGCAGAGATTTTGGCGCTCATCGACCCTTTGGAAGCTTTGGGTAAAGCTTGCGAAGGTTTGATGAACGCACACGATATTTTGGGAAAGCTTTCTCCGGAGGACGCGTGTCGCGCGTTGCGCGGCATGTCGCCGGATGAGGTGACTAAAATGTTACGTAATCTTAAAGGTGGCGATTTGGACTCTGAATCGTCATTGGCTAACGCCGTTGCTTTATATGCGGCTGGTTTATCTCCGGAAGCTGCGGCAGCTTTGATCGAAGACATCGATCCAAACTTTGCTATTTCCTTCGTTTCTTTGATGCCGGAGCAAATGATTCAAAACATAATGAAGCACTTGAAAAGACGCGACTTGAAAGATCGCATCTTGAACCGCTCGACATTATGCTTACCGCAATGCACGGTGAAGTTTGCTGAATATCAATGCATTGCGGGCATTCCGGCGAAGATTGTCATCGAAGCGAGAGAAAAGGGCGGTTCGCGCATCCCCCACGGCGGCGCGCAACTCTCCGTTTTCACGCGACCGGCTGATTCAAAGCTCGCGTCCCAAATGGAACCCATCGAAGGTGAGATTAAAGACAGAGGTAATGGTGATTACGAAATCATTTACGTTTCCAAAACCGCTGGTCCGATTGAAGTTGTTGTCCTCGGCAACTCCGAAGAGGCCATTTACGATTCCACGTGCTATGCCGGTGACTGCGACGTGCTCAAATCTACTCTTGATAAGTCAGGGTTAGACGAGTGGAAAGCCGGCGAAGGCGGGCTGTTGCGCTTGCAGCTCGTTGACGCCTACGGTAACAAAATCGACGCGAACGATTGCGTCTTGGACTTCAAGGTTCGTTGCGTCGGCCCCGGGACGGTCAAGGCGAGCAACAAACGTTTGCCGATGCCGGATGGTCGAATCGAGTTTGAACTCGAAACGAACACCACCGGAGTGTATACCATCACTGTTTCGTGCGTGGATACGAATGAAATCATTCCCACGACTCCCTTTGAAGCGGCAATGGTGACTGGAAAACTCTCGCACGCCGGTTGTAAAGCCGTGTTGCAAACCTTGACATCTTCGACGAAAGGCTTCAAATTGGACAACGGATTCAACGGCGCGAAAGGAGATAAGAGTAAAAAGTCTCCGCTCGTTTGCGCCGCAATGGCTGGTGAAGAAGTCACCGCACTGGTTGATGCGTGCGATCGATACGGGAACCCAACTGTCTTCAAAGGCGAAACGGTGACGGTATCTGCATCCGGTCCGGCGCATTTACCTCAAGAAAGAGCGTTTGAAGTCGCGGACATGCGCGGCGGTCGCGTCATTTTGCGAACGATTTGCCCGAGAGCTGGAAGCTACGTCGTCCACGTTGCCGTCGATGGTATTCCCATCGCCGCATCTCCGTTGGCATTGCATGTGTTCCCTGGACCGTGCGTGACTGGACGAGCGACGTTGCGTGGGGATGCGTTAGCCGGCGTCTTGGCCGGCCACGTCTCCAGGCTTACGGTGCAAACCGAAGACAAGTATGGGAACAATTGTCACGGGGGTGGCGATCGCGTCGATTTGAGCATTATTTCTTCGGGTGGGAACAAATCGACGTGTTTGGACGTCCACGACCACGGCGATGGTTCGTACACAGCGGAGTTTGTAGTCCCCACGGCGGGGAGGTACACGTGTTCTGCTGTAATCAACGGGAAAGTCGCGAAAGAATCCACGGTCGAATTGATTGCTACTTACGGTCCAGTTTCAGCATCTGGGTGTATTTTACGCGCTGCACCGGGTGTGGAGCATTCGAAACATGTCGATCGCGTCGCCGGGTTGATTGGCGCGGGGAATAATAACGACAACGTCGTTATTGATACGTGCGGCTCGTTGCGAGACATTTACGTCCAGTCTTTGGAATTTGAAGCGACTGGGAGAGGCATGTCTGGGAAAGAAGCGTGTTCCGTGCATTTAATCGCCCCTTCTGGTGCTTCGCACACGTTGGCCGTTTCTTTTGCCGAGAGAGGCGCTCGCTACAAAGCCTCCGCGAGGTGGTGGGAAGTTGGGCGTCACGAAATCGTAGCTACGATTAATGGTGAGCCCATCGTCGGATCGCCGCTAATTGTCGACGTCGAAGCGCAGAACTTGAGCTTGCCAATGTGCCGTCTCTCCGGTCCGGGTCTGCAAGGTGCAGTTGCCGGTGAGAAGGCGACGATTTTGATCGAGGCGAGAGACGCGAGAGGCAACCGATTATTCACCGGAGGCGCTTTATTAGGTTTGGCCATCCGAAGTGGTGGCGATACCACGAGAGGTAAAGTATTCGATTTAGGCGACGGGACTTACGAGGCAGCATACGTCGTCGAACGTGCCGGTCCGTTTGAACTGTCGCTCTTCCTCGGTTCAGAAGCAGCAACTTTTCGCGCGAATTGCGTTCCGGGGAGAGTCGATTACGCCAAGTGCCGAGTGGATGGCGCTACGCACACGAGATGGATTGCTGGGCAACAACTTGCGTTTACGGTTACGCGTGTCGATCGATTTGGTAACAGGGTCCCGCGACGTGAAGGTTTAGCGCCTTTGTATGGCTACGGCGTTGGACCGAACAACGCCGAAGTGGCTGTGGAGTCCTTAGAACTTGGTAACGGCACCTGTGAAATCAGATACACGGCGACGGTTGCTGGAACGTACAACTTGGGCGTGTACGTCGCCGATGCGCCTTTACTGCCATTCATGAACGAAGAAGCGGAAGAGTTGATGCATTACGGACGCATAGAAGGCAAAACGAAAGCCTTGCCGGGCGTTGAAAGTCACGAAGGTGAGGACGTTTATTCCAAAGCCGAAAGACAAAAACGCATCGAGGCGAAAACGACCGAGTACGATGAACACGCGAAAACAATCATCGATGACAAGGGTAAAACCAGGCGCATTTTAATCGCAAACAAAGCTTTAGAAAGAGACGACGCGTTAGCAGGCGCCGTGAAATCTGCGCAAAAGAAAGGTTACGATGAGCGCAACTCTAAAATCACCTTCGAAGAGCGCACGGCGGTAGCTATTGCTGGCGGCCAATCCATCAGCGAGTTGCCAAAATCGTTGCAAAAAGTCAACGCCGCGGATGGTACGATGCTCTTCCCTTTACCGAGAGGCGTATTCGAAATCCCGTTGGTCGCCGCGGTTGCGGAACCTCAGAATTGCGACTTGATCGTCGTTGGCGCGCGTCAGCGTAATGGCGACGATTACGACACAAACGGTGGCTCTAAAGCGTCTTGGGTTGCACCAGCGGGAGAAAACGTTCTCGTTTGCGTCACTGCGAGGGATCGATTCGGCAACGACACGTCCTGGGAGGAAGGCCAGGTGATTCAAGTGCAAGCTCAAGGTCCGGAATTCTTCGCTTTTGATGTCACGGGGGCAACGTCGCGTCAAACCGATTTCACGTCAAAAATGACTCGAGCTGGTACGTTCGAGCTGCGAGTCTTGTGCGACGGTTTACCGGTATGTTGGAGAGTTGTCCAAATCATCGCTGGACCGACGCACCCGGATCGATGTTTCTTATCTATGGAAGGTTTGAAAGACGTGAAAACGGGCGATTTAGTCCGATTAACGTTAAGAGCGGTGGATCAATACGCCAACTTGAGAGTACAAGGCGGAGATGATGTGCAATTGGCGCTCGAAGGTCCGAACGGCGCTTACGCTCGTGGTGCTTCCGTGGTCGACCATGGCGACGGCACGTACGCTCTCGAGTTCGGTGTCACCGTCGCCGGTCGTTGGATTTTATCCGTCCGTATCAACGGCCAACCATTGATTGAAGGCGGCATCGCCTTCCACGTCGCTTTTGGTACGTTGACCGCGGAAGAGGCCGATATTACGCTGAACCCAGCGCTTGACGCGCGAGGCGCGGCAGAGTGCGGGACGACGACGGATTTAATCATCGTTGGCGCCGGTTTCGAAGTTAACAAACGCTTAATGACTGGTTTAGAAGCGATTTCGGTTGTTTTAACTTTACCGTCAGGCGTCTCCGAGTCGCTCCGCTGTACGCTCGCGAAAGATATGACTCGATACGTGGCCAAAATTCGTTGGCTTCATCCGGGTGTTCATCACATTGCGGTTTTGATCAATGGGATTCGCGTTCCGAAAACTCCCATTCGCGTCATCGCCGAAGGTCGGGAAATTTCCTTGTCCGCCTGCGTTGTCTCTGGCGAAGGTGCGACGAGGTGCATCGCCGGCGAACCAGCTAAGTTTCGACTCCACGCGAGAGATTACGGTGGGAATCCGATTAACTTTGGCGCAGCAGAGAAGATTCACGTCGAAGCGAGGTGCCCGGGAGAAAGTCCGATCGCCGCTTCATTCCTGAATAATCAAGACGGGACGTACGATTTCGAGTATGTGTGCACGAAAGCTGGTAAAGTTGATTTGTTCATCGCGTTGCAGACAAAAAATCCGAGCAGTCGCACTTTAAACTGCGTATGCGAAGCGTCGTGGTGCGAACCGTCCGAATGTCGCGTGGACGCCTCCAAAATGCTCGTGCAATGGCTCGCCGGTGAACCCGGCATCGTTCGCGTTCAACGTCGCGATCGGTACGGAAATCCGACGAGACGAAGCGCGAAAAACGGGTTGAACCGATTCGCCGCGGAAGTTGTAGGCCCCGCCGTCGTGGATTGCGAAGCGTTAGAGTTAGGCGACGGAACGTGCGAGTTGCGCTTGAGAGCGGCGGCATCCGGCGTGTACGAAATCGACGTTCTTGCGGTTGCCATCGATGCTACGAATATCGTCGACGACATCGCCGGTGGTGGTGCCATCTTAGGAGAAGCCGATCCAGAACTCGTTGCGACGTTCGTCGCGGAGTGCGAGTCTACTCAAACCTTCCCGGCGGCATGCGTCGCGAGAATCGCGCTACAAATCGATCCTCTCGACGAATCAGCCGGTGAAGAGCGCTTGGGCGAGCACGACTCCGATGCCTCCTTACCGGCCACAATCGTTGCCGGCGACAAAGTCAACGTCTACGTCTTGCCTCGAGATGCGCACGGGAACAAAACGCAATGGACTGGCGGCGAACGCATCGCTGTTCATGGCAAAGGCCCGACGGAGATTGCATTTGCGCCTGGTGACGATGTCGGTGCATTTTCAGCAACCTTTACGGACGCGGGTACTTACTGCGTTTCCGCGTTAGTCGGCGACAGCTCTTGCGCTGGATGGCCTCGTACCGTCCAAGTTGTTGCTGGTCCGGCGGACGCCAACGCGTGCATCATTTCTGGCGAAGCTTTATCGCGCTCCACGACAGCCACGGAAACCACGCTCATGCTCCAAGCTGCCGATGTTTTTGGCAACATGCGATCTATGGGCGGTGATTTAGTCGAAGCTACGATCAAAACCGAACACGATGGGTACGTTGACTGTTACGTCGAAGATGTCGGCGACGGCACGTACGTTTTACGATTTGAAATGGACGAACCGATTCGACACGACGTGCATTTAAGCGTCAACGGCGTCAAGGAAAAAATTTCTAGGTACTCGCTCTCGCCATCTTTAGGTGTTTTAATTGCCGGCGAATGCGTCGTTCGCGGCGTAGGTGGGGAACGTCCAGAGCTACACGACACGCAAACGTTATTCGTCCAGCCGGCGAATCCGTCTCGAGTCATGTCCGGACGCGAGGCCATTGTGTGCACGGTACACACGCCGTCAGGGTTGGCGTTTAATACGCCCGTGGTGTTCAATCCAGAATCGAGACACTTTTGGTCTAAATTGTTTTGGGTCGAGCTCGGGAACCACTCGGTTTGCGTTACTTTAGATGGTGACATCTTACCCGGCTGCCCGTTTGTCGTTCGCGTGCGGGACCCGAACCAGGAAGCGTACGACGAGTTCATGCTCGACGCTCGCGAACGCGCGCCGTCCTCGGCGGTGCGTGCGAATAACGCATTTGGCTACGTTTACGGTACAGATACGCACGGCCCATTTCCGGATTACTTCGATTGGGCCGATGATAACGACGATGACGACGAGATGAGCTCCACAGAACACCAAGTCATCTTTGGGAGTGCGAACAGTAACGAACCGAGAATTACCGCGCAACAAGCCGAAGCGGCGTTACACGCGTTGCGCAGCCAACCTTCGTTGGAGGCAGCGGCGGAGATGCTCTGTGGAATGAAGCCAAACTTGGCTGGTGCGTGCTTGGATATGATGGAGCCAGAAGAAGCGGCGAGCGTATTGGCTGCCATGCAAGACGAACGCGCCTTGGCGGCGGCGTTCGTCGCGATGGAGGAAGATAACGCGTCGGCGGCGTTATACGCCGGGACGGCTGAAGAAAGAGAAAAGATTTTGAACGCAATCTCACCCATGGCAGCAGCAACGTTACTCACGCGAATGACGGCGCAAGATGCGGCAAATATCTTGTCCGACGCGTCTGCGGAAGCGAGAGCGAACATTTTACGTTCAATGTCTCCGAAGAAAGCGGCAGAGATTATGGCTCGTTTCTCGGAGGTGTACCCGCACTTGATGCGCGAAACCTTTGGCGCTCTAGATGCAAATTACGCGGCGAGGCTTTTAGCGTCCATGCCAAACTTGACTGATGTGGACCCAGAAGTAGTCGCCTTGGTTTTATCGAGAGTGGATTCCGATGTCGCATCGAACTTATTGTGGAAATTGCAATCGACGCCGGCAAACGCGGAAGTTGCAGCGGCGGCACTGTGCGTCATGGCGATGACGGATATTGACTTGGCTGCGAAACATTATGCAACGTTGTTGGTTTCTGGGAAACCGAAATCGGAACGATTGGACGAAGCTTTAAGAGCGACGAGTATTGGGACGAAGATTGCAGATTTGGCGGAGAATTTGGTTGCGACTGGGGCGGTCACCCCGCCGCCGGTGAATTTGAGCGGCGAAGCGCTCGGCGGCAACGCGGCTTCATCTGGTGAAATCAAAGAACACAGGTGGGGCGCAAACGGTGTAAAACCGTCCAAGTCAGCCACTCTTCGAGCGGCCAAATCTTTGGAAGGTGTCCCACCCAAGGTTGCCGCACAAGCGCTCGCCGATATGCGGGCGGCGGCGGCGGGTGCCGTGTTGGCGACCATGGACGCCGAACGCGCCGCGCAAATCATCGCTAACATGAACCCGAAGAAACTTGCAGAAGCTATTTCACAAATGGAATTGGACGATGCCAAAAGAGTCTTCGCGTCCTGTAAACGAGGTGACCGCGCGAATATTTTGGAAAACTTGTCTTTGGAAGCCTCCGGCTCCTTAGTTGGCGCTTTAGATCCACAATCCGCGGTGGAAGCGCTGAAGATGATTGAAGACGAAAATAAAGTCATGGACATTTTACGACGCGTAAAACCTCCGTCGGCTTTAGCTGCAATTCTTATGCAATATACCGCGGATAAAACTGCAGAAATCTTCTCAAAATTGACGCCGCAACAATCCGCGAGTGCGATGTCTTCCATGTTTGCCTCGTCTCAGGAAGGCGCGAGGAAATTGAACGCGGCGTTGGCGCTCATGAAACCAGACGAAGTCGCTTTGCGTTTACAAGCGCTATTACCGTTAGACCCACACGCGGCGAGCGAGTTGTTGTATTCCATGCCAGAACCGACGAGGTCGAAAGTCTATGCGCGCATGGAATCGAAAGATTCAGGGAAAATTTTGCACAACTTATCGCCGAAGCGAGGGATGGAAATCTTGGCCAACGCGTCCGTGATAGAGGCGACGCCGAAAACGCTTTCTTCCTCTTTGGAAAGTTTGTCGAAATACGGTCCAAGTTGGGCGAACCAAAAGCAAGCCGAGCACGAAACGACGAAGTCGAGAGGCGTCGTCGCGGATTGTTTGCTGAAGTTATGGCACGAAAGCAACAACGTTCACAAGCAAAAAGATGCCGAGCAAAAAGTGACATCGAAGAAGGCATGCATCGACTGTCTCGAAACAATGGACGCGAAGGTTGCCGCGCACGCGATTGGGAACATGACGCCGAAAGACGCGGCTGATATCGTTTCTGCGTTGACGCCCGAAACTGCGGCGAGCATCTTGACGAACATGTCGGAGTCGAAAAGAGCTGCGATGTTGTTAAAGATGACGCCGGAAGCGGCTGCGGCGTGCTTGAAATACCTGTCTTTAGACGATGCCTCGGCTGCTATTCGCGCCATCTTGGAAACCGACGACGAGGACGCCATCAAACGCGCATCGCAAATCTTAGCCGCCGCGGATCCATTCAGAGCCGGCGAAATTCTTACGAGCATTTCGAGCAACATGGAAACGGTACGAACGGCGATCAAGAATATGCCATCTTCTGCGGTTGCGAACATCTTTGCCGCCGGTGCCGTGGAACCGGACATTGCGGCAAAAATTATTGACGGTCTCGACATGGACATCGCCGATGGTATCATCGCTGCGTTACCGCCAGCTAACGCTGACCAAATTTGCAACTTAGTCAAGGACGACGAATTGCGCAACCGCGCCGCGGATCGCGCCATCGTCGTCTTGGCGTCTTCCAAGTTGGAAGGCGACGGATGGCAAAAAGCCACGGCGGGAATTGAAGCCGAATTTATTATGCTTTCTACGAACCCAGCGGGCAAACGCATCTTCAAAGGCGGCGCAAAAATCAACTGCGCGGTGTACGAGTTGGATATCGCGAACAAACGAACTTCGAAGATTCCCATCCAAGCGAAAGTTGAAGATTTGCGCGACGGGTCGTACGCAATTCGATACACGTGCTTGAAAGCATCGCCGCACGAGTTATCCATAACTTGCGCCGGCCAAGAACGAAAAGCGCGCATTATCGTGGTCCCAGGTGAAGTCGATCCGAAATCGTGCGTCGTCCTCGATTACGCCATTACGAGGAAAGAAATCACGACCGCCAGTGACGGGAAGAAAAAATTGAAAGCCTCGGGGGATGAAGAAAAGAACTACGAGATTATTAAAACGCCGTTAAAGAAGTACGTCTGGCGATCTGGTGATGTCGTTGAAATCCCAATGATTTGTGCGGATAAGCACGGAAACATTGTGCCGCCGCCGAAACACGAAGATTTGACGTCCACGTTCGCGATCGTCGCCGACGGCGACGGGCCAGGAACGGTTGAAGCAGATATCGGGAGAATCGAGAGCTTTGATAAAAACGATAAGCACGGTCCAACTGCGGTTGCGCGATTCCGCGCAACCGCCTGCGGCTCGTACACTTTGCTCGTTTTCACCGCCGACAACCAAAAGAAATGGTGGGAACGTGGCGGCAAAGCCGAATCGCCAATCCGGGGGGCGCCGATTAAACTCGATTTAGTCGCTGGCGCTGCGGATGGTTCGAAATGTTCAGCCAGAGTTGAAGGCGTCAAAGAACGCGCCGGCGCAGTATTAATCGCCGTCGCCGGTCGAGAAATTGACGCGTACTTGGACGCCTTTGATGCCTACGGCAACGCGTGCTCGTTTGACGCGGACCAAAAAGTTCGCGTGGATTGCGCCGGCGCGAGCGATTTACTCTTACGGGAAGCCTCGAAGAAGGACTTGAAGAAGAAAAAGAGCGCGATTAACGTCAATGAAAAAGCCTTTTCGGGTACGCTTACCAAAGCTGGTTCGTACTCCATGCGCGCGACGGTCGACGGAAAAATCTGCGCCGGCTTCCCGAAAGTATTACAAGTCGTCGCGAACGAAATCGACGCGAAGACATCCGTATTGAAAGGCGACGCGTTGGCAGAGAAGCAAGTCCGCGCGGGCACTCCCGCCCACGCAATCTTCTTAGCGAACGATTCCTTCGGCAACGCTCGACTGGAAGGCGGGGACAACGTGGAGATTGTCTTGAAATCAAACGATTTCATCGACGAAGGTTTGGAAGTTGATGCGAATGTCGAAGATCACGCGGACGGTACGTATTCGGTACGATTTACGCTGCCTAAGAGCGGTAAGTGGACCGTGCACTTAAAATGCTGGCCGGATAAAGGTGAAAAGCCAGAGCAATCCGTTCGCATGTCCTTCAACTCCTTCGTCACCGGTGATGCGGGTACGAAATCGCAAGACGTGTCCAACACCGGCGTCATCGAGTGCCTCCGCGGCAAAGTCAACGCCTTGACGCTGAAATGTTTGGAATCCAAACCGATGTTTTTCGTCGGCGCGGAAACCGCGTTTACCTTACAATCGACTGACTTTGACGCCTCGCACCGAGAAGTTGGCGGTAAAGAAGCCGTCTGCGCGCGATTATTATCTCCATCTGGTGTCTCTTCAATTATTCCTTTGAAGTTAACCAAGGACAAAATCCGTTACCGCGCCGTCGTTCGATGGCCAGAAGTTGGTCGACACACGTTATTTGCCAACCTGGACGGCGAACCGTTAGTCGGCTCTCCGTTTACGTGCGACGTCAAACCGGCTGAAATTTGTTTACCACTCTCTGAAATCACCGGTTCTGGTCGAACCGAATGCGTCGCTGGAAAACGATCCTCCTTCATCATCCGTGCGCGCGATCACCGAGGTAATCGCTTGCGCATGGGAGGCTCTCCGATTGAGTGCGTGGTCACTTCCATCATCAAAGCCGAAGACAAACGCGTGGAAAGGCGCGAGGATACGATTGTCAATACCGAAGGCTCTGTTCTCGATCAAGGCGACGGGTCATACGTCGTCTCGTACTTTGTCGACATCGCCGGTAAGTATGAGATCGAGTTGGTCGCTGACGACTCGAGAAGATCGCTGCATGGTATCTGCGAAGCCGCGGAAGCGGATCCAAATAGATGTCAAATCGACGCTTCTGGCTTGCGCAACTTGGAAGCCGGCATGGTTGGTATCGCGAGAATTTTACGATGCGACAAATTTGGCAACGTTTTGAAAGCGTATCCTGATTCGTTACCGTTCCGCGTGGAAGCGTCTGGCGCAGGACCGGCGGAAATCGAAACAGTGGAAGCTGGAGACGGATCGTGCGACGTTCGATTCGAAGCGAGAGTGGCGGGTAGGTACACCTTGTACGTCTGGTCCGGGTACAAACGAGACCCGGTGAAAGGCGCGCCGATCGAAGTTCGCGTGTCGCCTGGTCAAGCGGCGGCGGCGCATTGCGTTGCCACCGTCGAAGGCGCACACGACGACCAAGGGTTCATTTCCTCCAATACCAATTCGAGTATCACCCCGAACGTGGGTCAAATCAACGCTCGCGCGGGTGATTTTCTCACCATTAAAATGCACGCTCGAGACCGATTCGGCAACGCTACCGTTTGGAAGGAATGGCAAACGCTCGAAGTTCGTGCATCTGGACCGAGAGATGTGCGATTCGAGGAGATCCAGTCGAAGTCATCGGGCGGAGGTAGTCAAATCCGAGGCCAATTCCGATCGATGTTTTCGAAAGCTGGGAGTTACGTCGTGTGGGTCACGGTTGGTGGCCAAGCCGTCGTCGGTTGGCCGAGAGTTATCCACGTCTCACCAAACGTCACGGACGCGGACCAAAGTAAGATGCGTCCGGAGGCGGAAACGTTGGCGTTGATGAGTGAGCTCGTCACTTCTAACCAACGCGGCAACCGAATGCTGTTAGGCGCGCCGGTGAGAGATCGAGGCGCGTTTGGTCAGCGGACGTTAGCGGGCGCGACGATGGCGGAGGACGAAGACAACGTCGACCAACTCAGAAGAGAAACAGAAGCGTTGAAGATTAAATTGGCTGAATACGAGCGAGCGGCGGCGGTCGTTGCCATGGCGGCGCAAAAAGGAGTCGAAGCAGAGTTGAAGCAACAACAACAACAACAACACGTCGTCGTCACAAAGGTGGTGAAAGGAGGAGGAAAACAACAACGACAACTGCGCGACATCGAATCCGAGACGGAGGAGGAGGAATAAAAACGCACGCATAGCACACATATTTATTTTCACATGATACTCAAGTTATTACTCTTTACAAACAATCACTTCATCAACACCAAAACGTTTACACACTTCTTCTTCTTCTTCTTCTTCGTATAGAACAAACTCCTCACAAACTCCTACGCAGACAGACGCGCCGCTCTTCTTCGCACAGTATTGACAAAAAAGGAAGTTCAAGAGGCGCTTTGAGCGCCACGAATTTTGAAAAAATCTCATCTCCAAAAAAAAAAAAGGAAGTCGAGCAGTCGCTTTTCCCCTCGTTTCATCCCTCTGCGACCTTCTCACTCAACATACCACGGAGGACACAAAACTGTCCTCTCCTCTCCCACACACCGTCTCTCTTGCTTCTCGATGAGACGATGACGTATTATTACACGCCTCTTCTTCTTCGTTATATAGGCGCCTATAGGAGGCTACATCGGGTTTACGTTACTCATCAGATATGAGTGGTAACAAAAAAAACGCATTACACATGTGCTTTAAAAAAAAAAAACGTCTTTTAGTTTCCTGAAAAGTCGCCTCAAAAAGGCAGATATTCTTGGATATTTTGGCGGTTATACGATTCCGAATTAGTGTGTTTACTCTCCTCACAACGCATACATATCACACGCGCGCATAAAACGTGCACATCGAAGAAGTACATGTGCGCGCAAAGCTGAATTGACGAGAAAAAGTGAGCGTCTCATATCTTCTCTCGCGCGTCTGTGAAGGCGAAAGGCGAGCAAAGCATTTTATATTTAATTTGGCATCTCTTTACCCGACTTTCCGGGAAGCGAAGGGGAGTCGCGTCATCGCACATTCAAAAAAGAATCACACAACGAACTCTCTCGCTCGATGGCAAGAGAGGCAGTCGTGCGACGACATTCATTCGCGCAACAGGTAATACGATTCTATTATCATCGTTTTGTATGCGTTTGTTCTTCTTTCGTCTTCAAAGCGCGGAGGATGTGCGAGAGAGACAAAGTCGGTTCGAGACACCCAATGTGCCAATCCAAATGTCCTTTCAAAAATCTCAGATCGAGAAAAAAAAGAAGAGAGGATTTTAAGCGCGGACGATGACATTTTTTACGCTCTCTTAAACTCACTCTTTCGCGCACTCTTTTTCCCTTTATTATGGTTCGTGTTGTTGTTACGATTGAAAACAGGGCGGCGGCGCGAATTGGATGGAGGACGATGTGAACGATGGCGTGGACTTTTGGCGCGATAACGTCTTTTCCATCGCGGACGACCATTTTCGAGCGAGTTTGAACGCGATCGTCGCGCCTTCGGAACAAACTGAAAGAGGAGCAGATAGGGGAAGCGGGATGATGCTTGGTGACGAGGAGGCGGCAGGAAACGGTGAAGGAAGAAGCGAGCTGGCGAAGTCGCTCGTCCAAGGTCAAGGCGATTTGAGCGAGCACGATTTTTTAGACGCGCTCGACGAGGCGTTGTTTGGGTTGGGAAGCGAAGAGATCGCGGTGAGAGTAGAGGAGGAGGTTGGGAAGACGAGGACAAAAAATACGACGAAGAAGCCGGCGAAGACTTCGAAGACTACGAAGCATCAGCCGGTATACAAGAAGAGTTCGACGGAAGCCGGCGAACTCGCTCTCGCCGCGACGGGCGACGGCGACTCAAACGTGCTCATCAAATCGACCAAAGCGAGACTCAAAACGACGAAACGATCGTTAGAGTCCTTATCGTTCATTCTTGGCAGCGATGGGTTTGCGCGAACAACTATCGAAGGTGTCAAGACGATACCTTTGCGCGAGAAAGGCGGGTTGAAAGAGAAAGGCGAATCGTCGCCGTCGACGAAGAAGCCCAACGGAAGAGGTCGCAAGAGAAAATCTGAGGCGACGAGAACGGTCGCGCCGCCGCCGCCAACCGGCGACACGACGGACGAAGACAGCACGGACTCTGAAATTCACTACGATCTCGAAGAAAACTTCCTCAAGAGCGCTGCAAGTTTGTTGGAGGAATACGAAGAGACGCCGACGAAGAAAAAACGCGGTCGTAAACCGCTCGATCCAGAGGTGAAGAAAGCCAGGCGAGAACAACGACTCCGAGAGAACAAAGCGACGAACCACGTAACCTCGATATCGTCGAAAGCTGCCATCACGCGCAAAAAGAAACCAAAACCACCACCGGTGGAGAAAATAAAAGGCCAATGGTCCAAAGAGGAAGACGAGGAGTTGGTTCGCTTGGTCACGCAATTCGGCACTCGCAAATGGTCCTCGGTGTCGAGAGCGCTGAACGGTAGAGTCGGCAAACAGTGCCGCGAACGATGGAACAACCACTTACGACCGGACATTCGCAGAGGGTCGTGGTCGACGAAAGAGGAGTCAAAGTTGATCGAGTTACACAAAGTGCTCGGAAACAAGTGGGCGGATATCGCGAAAGGGTTACCGGGACGGACGGAAAATGCGGTGAAGAACCACTGGAACGCGACGTTACGAAGGAAAGACGGAACGCCGAGCGAATTGAGAGTGTACGCGACGACGCAAACGAAAGGGAGAGGACCAATTGGACGACCGAGAAGTCGAAACAAACGACCCGGCGACGAAGAAAGAGAGGCGTTGAAGGAGAAGATTTTATCCGCGAGCGTTCAAGAGATGGACTTGGCGAACACGAACGGAGACCACGAAAGCGGCGCGGCGGCGCTCGGCGTCTCCTCGCCCGTCGCGGGCGACAACGAAGGATCGTTCGTCGCGTTCGGGAATACCACGACCAATCACTCGCAATCGTTATTAGAACAAGTGTTAAACAACGAAGACGAGCTTAATAACGTGTGCGAAGATTACAACGACGACAACGACTTCATCAAGAGCGACGACGTCGATATCACCGCGGTGAACGACGAAGACGACAACGCGACGTCCCTCGAAAGATCTGTATCCGAACAAACGCGCGAAGCAGAAACGCAAACGGACCCGATCAGCGATGAACAGCTCGTGGTGCTCTCAGAGGACGATGGGACCGCAGAGTACGCGAGTGGGTACGCGACGACCATGACTGTCTTTGGCGGCGGCTGCGGCGCCGCGCGCTCGGTGCAAAACGCCGCCACGGAAGAGTACGTCGAAGGCGACGAAGACGATGTGGTAGACGCGGAGAAACCATTAAAGTCGAGCAGAGAAGCGCCACCGAGAACGACGAAGAATCCGCTAAGGCGACAAGCTGCTTTAAATGCGACTCTCGAAAAACGAGAACGACGAACGACGCGTTCGACGGTCACCTCGTCAAATCCGACGCTTCTCGGATTTGCCATTCCGGAGCAAAACGTCGTCGCCACGAACACGCGGAGCAACAAAAGCTGCGGCAAAAGCAAACGCCCGAGCTCTGTGATTGTCACTTTGCCGAACAACAAAGTCGATTTCGCACAAATCGTTGGCATTCACGATCCGTGCAATGAATTCGAAACCAGATCCTCCGCGCTCGAAACCGCCTCGTACGCCTCGCCGACGCCGCTGCCGCGAGAGAAATCGGTAAACATTCAAAAGACTTTAAAAGAGCTCGTCGAGTGCGTCCGAGGCACGGTACAAGGCATATCCGGAGTGGCGTTGACGACGAAAAGTGGCACGCAGGCGCAACAAAAAAAAGTCGGTGGGAACTGTTTCGTCGTTTCCATCGCCGCCGACCAGTGGGCGAACGCTATGAAAGGCGTGAGGTGCGCGACGGCGTTTTTGAAGACTTCCTACTAAAATCTAAAATACGCGAGAGGATGACGGGAGAAAATATTACTATAATCATCATCATTACCATCACGAGTGTTGAATTCTTTATATTACTATTATGTGTTATTACTATTATTACTATTACTATTACTATTATTAGACACGCTTTTGGCGTTATTATGAATTCATCGGCGGATGAACGAGCACGTACTCTTCCGCGTACTCGCCCTCTAAAGCGCACGATTTACTACACGTGTACACCGCGATCGACCCAAAATCCAAGCTCGAATCGTTCAATTCCACGGACTCTTTCGGAACGATGAAGGAAACAATCGTCGGTAAAATCTGAAACTCAAACCTCCTTTTCCCGCGACATCTCGGGCAGTCCGGGATGTTCCGATCGTCCGGCGCGAGTGATTTTGACGGCCACATGGCTTTTGCGTTTTGTGCTGGACAATATCTCAGCACTTGATCTGGAAATTTTGCAAGTTTCACCGAAAACGTGGCGAGTCGTTGCGCGTCGCTGTCGATGACCCCGGAGGCGATTTCTTTCAAATCCGTCTCGGTGATCGCCTCGTCGCCTATGCTTTGGAACATTTTTTTCTTATTCGTATTCGCATTGCTCGTCTTCTTATCATCGTCATCATTCGTGTCAGCAACGACTCCCTCTGAGTCCATCGACGAGCAACTCGCTTCGTCCGCGTCGCTTTCCGGTTCGACGACGATTTCAAATTCAGGATAGACGGTGTTCTCGTTCTCGTTCTTCGTCTTTGTCTTCATCTCCTCCTCTTCCTCTTTACTCTCACTACCATTACCACCACTCAAAGTCATCTTCACCTTCGTTTCTATCGCTCTTTTCTTCATCTCAAACTCCCGAATCATCTCCTCCACTCTTAAATCGTCGCTCTCTCGTACGCCTCGTCTCGGCGCCGGCGTCGTTCCGTAAAATTCGTTCGCTCTCGCCAGTTGCGAGCGCACCGCTCTTACTTTTCCTTTCTCGAACACTTTATCCCCATCGACGGATGTGAACACGTATATCGTTCTGTGAAATGCGTTTGCGTTCAAACTGTCGTCTTCCACGTCATTCGCGGCGTATATTTGCAGTAGAAAATCCATCCTTCGCTTCGTCGCGTTCGCTTCGTGCATCTGTTTAGGGTGTACCGAAGGGTCCAACCACTGCGGGTCGCCGCCGACTTTCGAGGGGAAATAGATGGCGTGTAACGCGGTTGCATCCTCTCGCGCTTCCAAAAACCCGAGGTCCCACTCTAAGTCGTCGTTTGTATCGTCGTCGGAGGAGGACGACGACGCTTCGTCGTCCTCTTTCGTTCTCGTTTCTTTCTCGTTAAAATTGGAGTCTGAGCCGCCGTCGTCGGGGAAAATCGAAATCGAATCTAAACGCGCGATGGTTTCCTCCGCGTCGCGTTTCGCGTCCTCTTCTTCTCTCGTGAGCTCCGACGACATCTTTACGGTTTTTCCTCTCGCGAGTGCTCCTGCTTGCTTCTGAAAGAGAGAAAGAGAGAGTAGGTGTGTTTTCTCCGTCTTTACGAGTGTACATCTCCCAACGGGAAAGCGCAGCTTTTTATGAGGAAACGTGATCAGACATGCGAGATCTCTCTTATCTCGCTTCGTTCTCTCGCAAAGGCGAGGATAGGAGAGAGACGACGATGAAAAGAGCGAGAGCCTACCTGATTGAAAGAGAGAGAGAGATCAATATCATCTTTTCAACATGATATATCTTCTCTTTTTGTGACACGCGTATTCTTTCTCCGCCGATGTGTGATCAGAGATGTGTACTAGAGACTATAACTACAAAGAGCCACACAAACACGTTCGAGCAGACTCGTAGCGCATCTCTTTACCGACGAAAATACACACCTTTCCTGCGCAAGTGTGCACGTGCGTGAGGGACTCTGAAAGAGCGCACGCTGTACCGTTATGAGTGCGTGCATATAATATAATATGTTTGACTTAAAAAAAAGACGTTTTTCTCAAACCTCACAAAAGTTCAACTCCGCGAGCGCGTTTTGAACCATCGACGCACCATGAGCGCACTACCTTTCTCGCCTTCGAATACTACGAACGACGATTTGTTCGTTCGAGCAGCGGACACAGACGGTACGTTTATGTGTGCTCCTTTTTTGAGAGCGTTCAAAGAAGCGCTCGTTTTGCTCCTCTCCTCTCGTTTCTCTTTAACTTCTTCTTCGTCGTCGTGAAATGGAATTTGAACGCGTCGTTCTCTGCGTCGAGGAGTCCCGTGATGAATACGAACGAGATACCGATAAAACTGCCCGAGCGATACACTCGCGGAGACGACAGATTTCACGTAATTCATGAGGACGATATATAACGACGACGAATTAATAATGCTCGAAAGAAGGAGAGAAGAATATACCTCATCGTTCTTTCTTTCTTTCTTTCTTTCGCGCGTACGAATTTCGATCGGCGAAAAGGATTTCGGCGGGGAAGCAAAATCGGACGAGAAACTTAAGCGTGTACGAAGACGCTCCGTCGCGTGTATTTCTCTCTCTCTTTTGGTCTCTTTCGTCGCGACAAAACGGAAAGGCGTCGATTTTGTCGCTCGTTCTCGCGCGTCGTACCGCGACACTCCTGCGTCGTTCCCGAAACGTGTCTTTCGTACTCACAACACGTGTGTACTCAAATACTTAATTGAACAACATTTTAAACAGAAACGCGCGAAGCGTTGGCCGCGGCGACGAAACACATCACGAAACTGACCAACGAAACGAACCAGTCTGATTTGCTGGAGCTGTTACGAGAGGCACCGAGGGAGGCGTACTCGTTGCAACAACCCGGGTGGCCTTCGGAGTTGAGGAATTTGACGAAAGCGCCGTTGCCGAAAATCGTCTTGGAGAGGTACGAGACTCGCGAGTCGGTGTGCTTTTGCGGGTGCTTTCCGGAGATATCCAGGGCGTGGGCGACTGTGGATGATTCTTTGTTCTTGTGGCGGTTTGACGTGGACGACGACGTGCCGATTGAGTTGACGGAGGAGTTTAACGGGCAACCGATTGTGTGCGTCGGGTTAGCGGATCCCAGGGAAGGGGTTTTTATAAGTCAGATTGCGAAGATTTTAGTCGTGTGCACGACGGTGGAGATAAAGATGTTAGGGATAGTTTCAGACGTGAGTCACGTCACTGCGAGTAAGGAGGATACGAATACGAATGGAAAAAGTGACAGAAGAGATGCACTAAATGGCTCTCGAGGGAAGAAGAAGAAAATCGCGTTTGACGTAAACGCGCCTTTGTTGATTCGCGACACGACGTTTTCGTGCCCGACGGATGCGATCGTGTTTAATCAAATTTGCGGATGTTCGAGAACAGGAAGGATTTTCTTAGCAGGGAACGATTCGCACGCGTACGAGCTGAAGTATCACGGTGGCGGTGGCGGTGACATGACGTTAGCTTCGAACGGAGGGGGGTCGAGTAGCTCTTTTTTCAGCCGAGGCCAGCCGAGGGTGAGAAAAGTTAAATTTTCATCATCTGGGTTTTCGTATTACATCCCGAATTCGTTGAACGTGTTCAGCGTCGAAGACCCGTTGTTGCAAATCTTATGCGACGAGGAGCGGAATATTTTATACACCCGCTCGCAAAACGGCGCCGTGCGAGTGTACGATTTAGGCGCCAAGGGAATGGACGCACCTAGACGCGTCGTCGAGGTGAATGATATCGCGCAACTCGCTGGAAGAGGAATATCGAGTGGCAGTAGTTATTACGGGAACGGTTCGAGACGATCGATGTATAATGGGGGTGGAAATTCGATGTTTGAAAACCGATCCCCGTCGTACGGCGGTTCTCGAGGCGGGTACGGCTCTCCTCGATACGGCGATTACAGGAGTCCGTCTTCGAGTGGGCGGTACGGCCAAGGTTCGCAAACAACAGAGGCGAAGAAGAAAGCAGGAAAGCTGGTGCACATTGCCATCGTTTCCACTCAGGAATCCGCGAGCGTGACTTTAGTAGGCGTGTGCGCCGACGGGCGACGCGTGTATTTGACCGCGTTGCCGTCGCCGTCGAGCTACGGAAGTTATTACCCATCGTCGTATCACCGTATTAGCAATGGATCGTCGAACAGCAGTGGAAGTAGATATGTCACTCCGACGCGTTTATCTGTGGTGGAGACGCGCGATCCTCCCCCATCTGGCGGCTCTTCTGCGAGAGGATTAACCTCCGCCCGAGCTTTACTGGACGCCTCGGCGAACGCGCTCGAAGTCGAAGCCGCGCACTACTACAACGGTGTTTTGCTCTTATCCGACAGCAGCTCGCACGACGAGTCTAGTAAATTATTCTTAGCCACGCGAGACGCGATGTTGCCCATGCACTTGCAACTCCCGCCGCCGATGACGGCGCCGCGCAATACCGGACCGGCGAGGGGTTTGCGAGAGGTTGTGCAAAAGCCCTCAATTTTAGAAGGTCGCGTCGCGGCAAACGTAGGTGCTATCGGTGAGTTGCCGATGCCCTCTAGAATTCGACGGGATTTAGACCCACCGTTTCCAAAGGGCACGCCAGCTTCAGTCGTCGAACAATTTACCGGCTCAAAGTTACGAAGCGAACTCGTCGAGCAAAGCTTGTTTCGAAGCAAACGCAGGAAGTTTGCGCTCGTGACGAACAGTGGCGTGGTGACGTTTGAGAAAGCGCGACCGATCGATACTTTGGCGACGTTGTTGCAAAACAAAGTTCCTGAACACATCGAAGAGTTCTTCTCGTGTTATGGACCAGTTGAAGCGGCGATCATGTGTTTGACTTTATCCATCGCTTCGGCGGTGCATTTAGGATTCGCCGAGCCTATTCCGCCGAGCGTTAGGGATGCCGCGAGACGGGCGTTCGAGGATCCGAGATTCACCGGAGAACCGAGAGTGGATAGCGAAGATGCCGACGTGAATGGTACGAAAGGTGCGAATGGACAAAATGACGATGCCGTGGTAAAAAATCTGGAACGATCGTCCGCGGCGTTTAACATGGGTCGCGCCATCGTGCAACCGAGTTTGCACTTCTCGTCCGCGCACAAGGCGATTCATTTGTACGTTGCGCGAGCGGTTCAAGCGATCTGGGAGCGACCATTAGCAATTGCCATTCGCGAATCGCAAACGGCAGAAGCGGCGAACGCGTCCTCTTCCAACAGATACGGGTACGATACCTCTCGCTCCCCTTTGCGATTCGCCTCGGACGCGCTTCGCTCGGCGGCGCGGTTTATCGGCGACGATTTAATTTTACAACTTTCCGTGGAACCGGAGACTTTAGAAACCATCGAACAGCGGTTGCGACCGATTGAAAAGTATTTGCAGACGAGGAAACCGAGAACGTCGAGTCAGTTGACGCCGGCAAAGAGGAGAAAATTAGCGCTCAACGCTGCGAGGGAGGAAGAGAATTCGATGGATGCGCTCTTAGCGCTCGTTTCGAGAGCTTCGCAGGCTATTTGTTTGTTGAAGTTATGTTCAGAAACGGACGATTTCGAGTCCGTCGCGGCGGCTTTGCCGCACGAAACGCGCGTGACGCTGACACAGGTGCGCGTTTATACCTTTTTACTTTTTGTTTTTCTCTCCTTTCCGCTCAAAACACACACGCGCGTAAAAAGAAACGATGAAAGAGGCGCGTTGATGATTCAATCATATAATCTGTCAATCAGATGAACGTTTCGACGCATGTTTAGAACACATATGGTGCCCTTCCACTGAGCGTCTTTTTCGATATGTTTGTTTATTTGTGTGTGTGTGTGTGTGTGATGCCCTGCTTCCTTTGTTCGTACAAATGTTCTTTTCCGCTCGAGTCGCGCTAACTAACACTCACTCAAATCTTCTCCTTTTCCAACGAAAAACAGATGTCCATTCGACGATTCATTTCGACGCCGGAAGGTGCTAAAGTCGCTTCTGCGCTCATCGAATCGCTCATGGCACGTGTTGTGTCCTCCTCTCGAGGCGACGCGGCGCCCTCCTCCGACGCGCTCGGCGGCGCCGTGCAAAAGCGCAGCGAACAACTTTCAAAAATGTTACAATACGGCGCGCCTGATTTTTTCGGCGCGGATTCTCGAACTTTTTATCGCGCGAGGGATATCCTACAACGCGCGCGAGAGGCTCGAGCGCTTCGCGACGTGGAGAAGAGAGATGGTTTTGTCGGCGAAGCGTTGCGATTGTTCGCTCAGGCGCCGTTAGCGGGCGATTTGAATGGCGCTTGCGCTGAATTAGTCGATTTGAGAGCGTTCCACGGAGTGGTCACGTTAAGTTTAGCAGCAGCGGCGACGTTGCGCAGGATGGAAGAGCAGCGGAAAGCAGACGCGAGTACGGGTGGAAGAGTGCAAGCCGAGCCTGATATGGTACGTTTTTGTTTGCTTCTTTCGTTCCTTTTTTCTTTCAACATATCATCGCGGTGAGGATACGCAAACTTGGAAACGTACGCGCGGGGCTTACCGCCTCGTTTCCGTGGCGAATTAAAAAATTACAGAACATCTAAGTCTGAGCGATATTATTTCGATACGTTCTTTCTCATCCTTTTTTTATCTCTTTCTGTGTTGCTGACCTTATGATCTCTTCTATTTTAATAACAGAGTCTCGCTCAGTGCTACGCGTTGATATCCACGGCCATCAAATCCTTAGTCACCGGAAAACCTTCCGACACGTTTGTTCCTGACGACCAAAGAGCTAACACGATGGGCACTCAACAGCAGCAACAACAACAAGAACAAGATTTGCACCCGGGTTCCTTAGCGGTCGTTTGCGCTTCACTTCCGAAAGACGCCAGAGAAGCAGGCATTCGACGCATTCTCGATAAAATCGTCGAGTCCGAAGAAGACGACGTCATTCAAGTCGCGGCGGAAACCTTGATCGCTTTAGATCGCTTAGATGATGTCTGTAGACTCCCACCACACGCGTTAGAGGCATTTCTTTGCGAGTACGGCGCGTTGAACAAACATTTGAGTTTGCAACCGACGACGAGAGAAGAGGCGAAACATTTGCAACTGCTCACAAGATTGTATGGCGATTACGGACAAGAAGGCATGGCGGCGGATGTATGCGTCGCGTTAGCAGAAAGACACGTGGCTGATCGTTTGTACCCGTCTCTCGAAGAGCGCATGGGTTTGTTTCGCATGGCGTTACAGTACGGCACGACGAAAGATCCCGCGACGGGCGCGTTCAAAAGAGACGCGAGACAAATCGAAGAGATTGAAGGCAAAGCGAAAGTGTTGGAGTTTCAAATGCGATTGGAAAACGCGCTGCGAATGAAAAGCAAACGCATGCAATCCATGGCTGCCGGCGAAGTTGGTCAAGGTCAACAAATAGATCACAACTTAGTGCAAGAGCTCGAACAAGCGGCAAATGATCTGCGCGAAAACATGAAATCGATTTCGGATTTGTACAACGACATTGCTCGACCGCATCGGTTTTGGGACATTTGCTTGGAAATTATCGCGTGGGCGCGACCTCAACGAGGTTCCTCGGAGGACCAAGAATCGTACGCGGACGCTTCCGCGGTCCCGAGAGAACTCTGGGATTGTGTCATCATCGATGCTGTCCAAGATGTCCTCTCTCGAGCGAACGAAACGCACACGCGGCGCGCCATCGTTGCCGCCGCTTGCGCCGCGGTAGCCGAAATCGCCCCGAAAGTCTTCACCGAATCCGCCGCGAACAACGAAATTGCATTTCCAATGTGCCACGTCACGTGCAGACTCGAAACGTTAGCGAGCGGTCAGTGGGGCGTCATGCTCAACTCGCCGAGCGTCAACGAAAGCGAGCAAGCCGAAGATGACGACATCGCGGATTGTATGTTACAGAGCGTCCGAGGGAACTGTCCTCCGGTACAAAGAGCGTACGATCGTTTACTCGCCGCCGAACATCGCAGAATGCACGACGAGGAAATTGGCGAGGAAATGCACAAGGCGTTACACTCAACCAAGTTGCGCTTGCGAATGTTGAGATCCGCGTTGCGCGTCATGCACGCCTGGGATGCGGCCACTGGAGGCAGCGGTAACGGATTCTCCTCTGGAGTTGGTGACGACCGAAACAACTTTGATTATTCCTCTAGAAAATCTTTCGCGAGGGCGTCTATCGGCGACATTTGCTTGGCGTACTCCCGAGTCTCCAAAGAGCTCGTCGGCGCTTCCCACGAACAAAACGTGCCGAAAGAACTCGCCGTCGCCTTTGAGCGTTTAGCCGATCGATTTCTTCGTTGATATAAATGAAAGTACGTGCCCGGGTGGTAAAGTATATATAGTAGTAGAAACGTTTTTACCGTGTATTCATAATAAGTAGCGCTAAATGAACTTACTCTCAGAATTCCTCTTTCCTTCTCTCTCTCTCTCTCTTTCCCTTTCTGCCTTCTCATTAATCCTCGTCTTTTTTCGCGGCACTCAACTTCTCCGCTAAATCATCGGCTAAATCTTCCGCCTTCTCCTTCCCTTCCTGCTCCTTCTCTTCTTTCTCCCCCTCTTCTTCCGTTTTCGGCAAACTCGCCATGATTTTCTGCGCCTCTTCAAACTTATCCTGAAACAACTGCGCCTTCTCCTCGCTCCCAAACTTAATGCACATGTTCTGCAACGCCGGCGCTTCGTCCCCGTCCGAACAATCCACCGTCGTAAACACCCTCGCCTTTTCGCTCCCCGCGTGCGTCGTCACCTTCGTCTCCGGATCGATATAAAAATTCGCGCATATTTTCAGCGTCTTGTCTCTTCGCATCAACAATCGACACTTCTTCGTCGCTTTATGCTCGAGTATTTTCATCGGTCCTAACCCTCGTTCTTTCCACTCGCCCTCTAAGAATCGATACGCTTTCGTTTTCGCTTCGAACAGAATGTTTTCGTTCTCCTCGCCGGTCGTTTTCGTTTCGCTCGATTCGATGATTTCCAGTTTCACCACCGGGGTGAACTCTTTCGTGCACTCGCGTTCGACGTCTTCATCTTCGCCTTCTTCTGCCGCTTCTTCTGGTTTCGTCGTCGAAGAAGACGCAAACGCGGACGGATTAAACGTCGTCGCAGTACCTCCTCCCGTTGTTCCAAACGAAGAGCTTGAACCGAAGACGTGGTTCGTCGACGCGCCGGATCCAAACACCACCGGAGCAGGTTTCGCTTCCTCGGTTTTGGAATCATCCGATGCCATTTTTGTAGAGCGTGTTAAATGCTTTGCTCTTTGCGTATATTTAAACGGTGTTTTTGTTTAAAAACAACACACGCGATGATATAGCAGTGATGCGACGCTACGAATGAAGGGTTCAGTCTCTCTTTCTAAGCCGGAGGACGTGGAAGCGTTGGATGTTTTGCGGTAAAACGGATGTCACTTTTGATCGTCTCTCTGGCTCGAAAACCCTAAACTGAAGCTTTTGGAAAGAGGACGGACTCCATTCTTTTTTCTCCGGAGCGTCACTTCGCGAAGAACGCGCAAAAGTGCGAGCGCGCGTGCGCGCGAACGCGTTTTCGAACGCTCCTTCGCTTTGTTGTTCGAGCGTTCTCTTTGAATAATTCGTCTCCGAGGAAGAACGCGCGTTCTCGAGTGAAACGTCTTTTCCAACGCACACACACCGAGAAGAAAACAGTCTCTCGGATCTCGCATGTGATTTAATACTACTACTCTACTCATAATTTTAAACGCGAAGCGAGAAGAGTGCACTAATAATGAGCAGCAGACGAAGAAAGAATCCACATCCGAAAAGAGCGGTGAACGCGAGGACGGTTTTGAAGGTGGCGAGAGAAGAAGAAGAAGTGGAAGAAGAACCAAAGGTGTTGTGTTTGAGAATTCCTGACGAGGATGATGATCTCGAGGCAAATCAGATACAAAAAGAAGAAGAAGAAGGAGAAGACGAAGAAGACGAAGAAGACGACGAGGGAGACGACGACGACGTGGAGCGATTGCGGAGGATTCTGTGCGTGCCGTGTGATGATCTCGTGGAGCAAAATCAGATGCGAGAAGAAGAGACTGCTTTTATTGCTAAAGGAGTGAAGAGAAAGAGAGGGCACGAGTGCGATGTTTGCGAGAAGGTGTTTCGATATCCATCCGGTTTGGCCATACACATGCGTACGCACACGAAGGAGAAACCGTATGAATGTGATGTGTGCGAGAAGCGTTTTACTCAATCTGGTAATTTGAAAACGCACATGCGTATTCACACGAACGAGAGGCCGTACGAATGCGAGGTTTGTGATAAAGCTTTTCGTGATTCTAGTACTTTGAAAAGCCACATGCTTATTCACACGAACGAGAAACCGTACGAGTGCCATGAGTGCGAGAAGAGTTATCGTCAATTGGGTAGTTTACAA
>ERZ651776.507-NODE-507-length-54277-cov-4.089077_pt1 | contig 54277 bp, 83 predicted proteins | sample MGYA00514761_ERZ651776 | MGnify/ENA metagenome assembly ERZ651776
TGTGGAGTACGGAAGAAGTTGTACGGGCTGAAGTTAAACAGTGAACAACCACCGCCAGCACCAAGACCAGTTGCCCCTAAAGGACTATTAGATACAATTTGCAAGGCGCGTGGCGCTGCCATAAACATTGTCGGAATTGCTCCAGCAATTTCAGCACCCAAAGCTATATTAGGATTTTCTTCAGAGAATTGATTTATTTTTCCTTGCACTTGGTTCAAGGCATCGTTGAAGCTCAAACCTTGATCCATCATAGACCTGATTGCTGCTTCTATTTCATCGCCTGTGCCAAATGTCAGACCCTGTGCCGCCGCCCTTGCGCCACCTTCTGTAAACAGTGGGCTTATATCAGTCGCGTCTGAATTGTAATCACTCATCATGCGATCCATGTCCTCGCGGGACAGGTTCGATAAATCAAAAGGCAAGTTATCCATGTCAGCCATCAGACTTGTCCTCCAGACAATTCTCTTGCCAATATTTTTAGGGTATCAGCAAAACCCTTGTCCAGTTCTTTTGCAGCCATTGCAAACTTGCGTGGCGATACATCGTCAGACTTTAGACCACGCCGCTCCAGAAACTTCTTGGCGGCTCTGATTTCTGCCTGCGCCACTCTTTTTACTGCCGCTTTAGCCATTATCTGTCCTCCGCAATGCCAAGGTTTGCCCTGTTCATTGGTGTTAGGGCGTCTAAGGCTCCAAGGTTTGTTCTAGCGCGATCGGTGAGCCGTGCAGCATTACTAGTTGGAACGCTCCCAGTATCTCCTCGTCTGATATCTCCTCCAGAGACCCCTCCCGCTCCAGAAGTCGATTGTACGCCCTGTTCAGAAATGCTCGTTGCCGCTGGGAAGGTAGATTTACCCGTTCCTGACCCAAAACCTTCAAAATCCGCTTGGAGTATTCGTCTTGCTGCTCCTGCTCGTTCACTGTCATCTCCTGTCCATTTCATTACTACAACGTCTGGAAAGCCCTTTGATTCATCCCAACCAGTGCTTCTCCAGTACGATAACAATTGGTCATACTCCTGCTGACTATGCCCCGAAAGAAATATATCTTCACTAAATGGGACTTTGCCAATCTCTTTAAACCCATACATACCATATATTTCTGGCAGAAATCCCTTTGGGTATTTTTTAGACGGCACTGCAAATGCATCCAGTACACTTACCCCCTCCTGTATGGCCTTGCCTAGTATTATTGGCACAGACACGCCGCCTGTGGCAAGTTCATTCGCCACAACGCCAGTCAGGGCGCGGTCATTTGGCCCCATAACAATTGGCTTTCCATTAAAATCATCGACCCAGCTATAGTCTGGCTTCTTATCAATTCCAAAGAAAACATCCTGCGGAACGGCTCTGCCTTCTATTGTTTTGCCAGAAAGCTGAAAGTATTCAACGTCACCTTTTTTCACAGCTTTTTTATCTACTGGGCTTAAAGATACACCGCCAGCATTTCTTGCAATTGCTTTGTCTATTGCCGCAGGAGACGTGCCGCCTTTTTTGACAGGCACTGCTGTGCTAGACCAACCCTCTGTTCTACCCATTTGTAAAAGACGCGCTGTATTAGGATTTAATGCAAGATTATATCCCGTTAATTCTTTCATTAATTCAGCTTGCTCTTGTGTAATTGGCTGTCTGAAGCCAGACATATCAAAAGACCGCCTGTCTCTGTTCCAAGCTGCATCCTGCACTCCAAAATCAAGCGGAAGATTTCTACCATATTGTTCACGCATCAACATATCAATGTTTGTAAGTGTCCCTCTGTCTTTAAAGAAGTCAGGAAACAATGCCGTCCTTGCAATCGGATTTTCAAATCTGCCGACAACATCCATTTGCACTCCCAGATTGTAATCTGGATGTGGCAAGACGCCATATAGTCTAGGGTCTATAACGCCAGTTGCGTCCTTACCATATCTTGGCTTGAGCAGTAATAAACCATCGCCTACGTTTTGACCTGACAGTGACGGCTCTATTGTCTGATCTAAAATTCTGCGAAGGTTTGGTGCGCCTTTGTTTTGCAGCTTGGTCGATGCTAACTGATTGGCTATTGCCTTTCTTGCCTCAAAGCTCAAGCTAGATATAAATTGACCAACATTTGGGTCATCGAAAGACGTGAAATTTTCAAGAGATTTTAACGCTGGCTGCTTTGTCTTGCGGCCATACTCTCTTATTGTTTCGTTTATGTAGGACAAATCCTTGGGATCAATCTTTCCAGCTTCACGGGCAAACGCCTTAGTGGCTTCAGTTAATGCCTTTCCCACAGAAACATTACTTGCGTGTGCCGCATCGCCCATTGCTGAAACAACAACAAAATCACCCGCTTTACCCCCTGCCTCTGGAGACACTAATTCTTTGGCCTTATCAACGCCTCTTGTAACCCAGCCAATATTTTTATCATAATATGCTTCTTGAAGAGGAAAAAACGGCCCTCCACGAAGCGGAACTGTATTTTCAAATTGAAGGCCATCAAGTGCGCCAATATTTTTAGCAGCGGCTGTTAAGTCAGCCTGTGTGCTTGATATTGTCGATCCAACAAGGTTTTCTGGGTCGATCACAGGAAGACTTCCATAGTCTGAAACCAATTGTCCTGCGCCTGAGTCGGTGCCTGTCCTGACCCCTTTATCGACAGAAGAAAAATTTTCAAACAATGCTTCAGCCGCATCTTTGCCTAAATTGCCAAAGAGATTTTTGCCAAGCCAGCTAAATGGATTTAATTTTGTAGCCATTACGCGACCCCTGTGTTTTGAATGCCAGCCAATGCGCCTGCGTCCGACATTATGTCATAACTGTCCCGCCTGTCTACGTCATAGGCCGCATTGGGTGATCTGATGTCTTCTGGGTTTAGAATAATCATGCTGTCTGGCGAATATCGCTGCGTTTCCAAATCATCGCGCAAATCCATAAGTTGATTTTCACGAAATAATTCCTCTGGAGTTTTAAAATCCTCTGGAGAGTTTTGCATATCATAATCAAGAAACGCCTGCATTCTCTTTTCAAGTTCACCCTCTGCGTATTGAGTGTTGGCAATGTCAGGCATTGTTGCCTCTGGTGGCCTTGCCGCCTCCATTCGTGCAGTCGCTGCGTCATTTATAGTTAAAAATTCTTTTTTTATTTCAGCAATCTTGGCCTTTGCTTCGGGCAGAATTTCCCCCTCACCCATCGACGTTGTTTCCACAATGTTTTTATACACAATGCCATCGTATCCAGCCTTTTGAATTTCTTCATTAATTATTTCAAGCAATTCCCTGTTTTCCATGCTTTCGATCCAATCATCTGGATCGCCATATTTACCAATGGGATCGCTCATTGCAATGTCATCGTAGGCTTGCATTATTTCGTCTATATTTATACCAGAGTTTTGGTATTGTTGCTTTTCAAGCTCTTCAATTACTTTGGAACTGTTTTTCCAATTACCAACGTCAGGCATTCTAAGTGGATTATGCACGTTCACACGAACAGGCATTACCCTTGCTTGTGGTATATTTGGTGGGTTGTCGCTATCAAAATTACCATAGCTGGGTATTTCACCCTTTATTCTTGCCACGTCCAACAAACGCTCGTTTGCCTGTTCTGGTGTGCCAACGTGTACGCCCAAGTCCAGCATAGCAGGGTTAAATTCTGAAAAGTCGCCACGGGTGCCGTGATAATACATTTCTGGCCGAAATTCTTCAAAAAATGCTTGATCTTCTGGCGATCTTTGCAGCGCACCCAAAGCTGTTGGCATTCTAAACTCTGGCGGTGGGTTGTTGTGACCAATGCCAGCAAGTGGCTCTGCTACGTCATCAAGGGCAGTCTCAGGTAACGCTCCAAACTTCTTGCCCAAGTAATCAACAATATCTTGCCCTAAATCTGGGGCAATAGCCCTTCCAAACTCACTCATAAAATTTGCCATTACTGCGCCTCCCCGTCTTCATCTATCTGGCTTAACGCGCCAAGACCAACCGCCGTTGGTGTCGCTACTGCCGTCAAGTTTGGCAGATGCGAAAGACGTGGGTCAAACATTGCACTTGGACTGCGTATTTTTGTGGGATCAAGCTCAACCCTATGCGTGGCTCCCGTTGGGCCAAAGCCAAAAGTTGTTCCCGCTCTTGGCAAATCAATGGCGTCAAATCCTGCGTTTCGATACACCTCATTTAAAATTTGACCCGGCCCCGCTTGGTCGGGATCATAGTAATTACCAGCGACATTGTTTCTAAATATTCTTTCTAAGTCTTCGGCATCTATTTCGCCATAGTCATCAAGATGCATATATAGGGCAGACCGAAGATCGTCATATACTACAGAACCATCGTCTGGCAAATTGTCCAGTAAGTCTTCAATGATATCAACCGCTGGCCCCTCACGCTCAAAGCTATAGCTGTCATCAATTGCAAGTTCTTCGGCGCGTTCCTGTACGGCCTCACGGTATTCTATCTTGTCGGGGTATGCCGACTGATCGATTTGTTGCTCCGCATCGTCAATGTAATCCGCTGGGTCTAGCTCCCTGCGTCCACCCTTAAAGACGGTGGCGTCTCTTCCCTTAATAATGACGGGGTTTTCAACGCGATCCACCAGCTTAATAACTTGACCACCGCCTCGCGTAATTCTGTACTCTGCCAGTGCCTGCATAAAGCCGGGTGGGAACTCACCTTTTGGAAAAACATTAGCAACCAAGTCTTCAAGCTCTTCAAAGTCACCCGTTGTGAAATAATCACGGCTCATTAATTCATTGTAACGATCAACAACTTTCTGTGCATCCTTGGGATCGACACGATCATAGCGTAGGCCATCGATGTTTGAATTTCTAATGGCCTGATGCTGCAATAGCTGGGGGATTAACTGCACTTCAGCCTTGTTCATATCATCAAACATAAAGTTGGCAGCGTCATACAAATTACTGCTGTCAGTAATTCTATCAAGCTCCATAGTGACTTGATTTCTTACGTCTGGGCCTGTCAGAGACGCATAATTATCGCCTGCGTCACTAGGGTAATCGGATGTGTATAAACCTCCCCCACTGTACGACTGACCGCTGTATGTGCCGCTCTCTGTACCTTCCAACATGGCCTGTGGGTTCATGTATACATCACTGGGATCAGCTATGTATTCGATTTCATCAAAGCCGCCGTGATACCGACCTGTATCAAAATCAAAGCCACCCTCACGGCCACGCTCCAGCCTGCTGGCCGTATCAGTCGGCAGATCATAGTTCTCCACTAAAAACTGCTTGTCAGCGGCTGAATACATTTGTGGGGTGACTTCATCGCCACGTCCTGACTTTAAAAGATCAAGGACTTTACGCGCTATGTCTTTTCCTACATTTCCAAAAACCGCTCTACTTGCATCGCCTATAAGATTTGCCATATCACCACGCCTTACATGACCAGTATCTGGCCTTGGTTTTTGGGCCGGGGTTATCACAGTTGTGACGCGCCCTAAAATTCTTTCTGCGCCCCTTTTGGTTTTTCTTGATTTTCATGTTGGGGTCGCCAAAGGTCACGCGCTTTACCCTGTCGCCGTCCGTAACGTACACCACAGACTTTTTCTTGCCGTAGCTGGTTTCGCCCTTTGCAATCCTGCGCGGCTTGTTCAGTGTGACGCTCTTGCCTTTGTATTTTGCCATTACATACCCTCTTCTTTTTCTCTCAGGCCAGCAGCTATGCCAGTAAAGCCTATCGCGCCAAGTATGCTGGCAGATAAATTTCGCAAGTTGCGAAACTCTGGGTCAAAACGGGCAAACTCAGAGCGAACTAAGTTAGGAGATAATCTAACGTCAACATTTGAAGGCTTGGAAAGCTCTTGTAAATATTGCAAGCGCAAAGCCTCTTCTTCAGCAGGTGTATAGCCTAAGTTTTTAAATTGCCCAGAATTAAATCCCGACCCTATGTCGTTAATATCTTTAAACTGAACGCCACTACGGCCTTCAAGTCCAGCCGCTCTTTCAATCTCTCGCGTTGAAACCTTTTGTCCTTCTGCCCAATCAAGCCAGCTTGCGACTTCTGGGTCTTTTACATCACTTATGTTTAGCTGGTTCCAGTTTGCGCCCTTGCCTTCGACAATTGCGTCACCAAGTTTGCTCCCAATGCGAAGCGGATAAACTTGTGCGTCAGACATTCCCCTTGCATAAGTGCTTGCCAATGTTGGGTTGTCTGAAGTGAACACGCTTCCTTGAAAGCCAGATATATCTTCGTTTGTTCCGTGGTAGCCTTTTCTTGGAAACATCTCATCGGCCCTAGCTTCTCTAGATGCACGATCCATTGGCAGTGGCGTGTTCTCAAACATATAAAGATCGGATGCAGCGTCCATCATATCGTCAGTAACTTCATCAGAGCGGCCAGCCTGACGCAATTCAAGAATGCGCCGCGCCACTTCTTCAGAAGCGTTTTTTGGTAATATTAATTTTCCCAACGCGCCAAATGGGTTCATTCAATAAATCCTCGCCTTATCAGGATCGACCAGCCGTGGGACGCAATATGCAACGCCAAAATCTTTTGGATTACTGTGGTATCCCCATCGCCCAACGATTGCTTTCGCAAAATATGTACACGTTTCTATGCTGCGAAACAACATATCATCGCTGACCAGCTTACGATCATCAGCAATACCGATATATAGAACCAAGGCGAAGACGTGTACCACACGTCACTTCTTTTTGCCGCGCATTTTTTTTAATTTTTTAAAGTCAGCACCTGTGATTCTGTTTTTAGGTGGTGCTTTAGAGGCAATTTTCTTCTGGCCTTTGCTTAGTTTTGTCATGCTTTTTTCGCCCTTTTCTTTGCGGTGGGTGACAGGTCTTTTAGGTGAACCAAATATTTACTGGACGCCGTGTGACGTGCGCCAGACATGACCCTGCCCTTTGCGTCTTTGTGTGTCGCGCCCTTATGCTCTTTGCCGTTCTTAAAATAGTGCTTTACGCCTTTAGCCATTTTTCTTGCCCTTCCAGTTTACGCGCTTTGCAGATGTCTTGCGCTTTGCTGCCGACTTGGCCGACTTGCTTTTGCATTGCGCCATTGTGGGGCGGCAGGCGGGATAGCCTCTTTTAGTGGACGTTCTGTTTTTACGTCCACATGGCTTGCCTGTCTTGCAATCAACCCAGCCCTTGCCTTTATTGCGGCCAAACCATTTTCGCAGACCATCGCTGCTACTACTTTTTTTTCTTTTTGCCACTTTTATTGCCCCAGTTTTTTGCGCCGACCTTGCGGCATTTTACCAAAGCGCCAGAGCCATAGGCTGACGGCCATGTACCACCGTTGCGCGTGTATCGCGCCTTGACCTTACTGTAGCAGGCGTCTCGCTTGGCTTTCTTTTTCTTCTTTGCCGCCACCTACTTGCCCCTTTTCTTTTTGCCATATCCAGCGGCATAGGCAGCGCGACCCTGCTTTTCAGCTTCGGCCTTGGTTTTATAAACCTTGCCCTTGCTGCCCCAGCGATAGCCGCCTTTGACCTTCATAACGGGCATTAATGACCGCCAAGCAGCTTGTTCATCATCTCTTGGACATTGCCGCCGTCGAGCTTCATGACCTTGACCTTTACGTCACTGTCGTGGGGCATATCCATCATTTGATCATCGACTTCTTCGTAGTCTTCGCCGTAATCTTCGCCATCAACGTCCATCATGTCTTGATGGCACAGCAGCAAAAAGTTAACGAGTTGATCGTCTGACATTTCCAAACCTTCTGCATCATGGGGAAAGCCCATTTTTGCCATAAAAAGGTCTGCATTTTCTTCCATGTTTTCGACTTCTACCTGTGCCATGTCGGCCTCCTTTATGGTCGTGGTTGTGGGCGCGTCTGTCCCATTGTGCCTAGATTTGCTGGGCGTGGTTTTGGGCGTGGCGATGAGGGCAGGGCGTAGTTTGGTGCCATTTCATCGGCCAGTTTATTATTTGCCATTGCGCGATCCATGTCGGATTGCGTCATTGACGGCTCCCGCTGCGTGGGGATTGCCTGCGGCATGGACATATCAGGTGCTGCGCCTGTGCCGAAGTCTGGACGGCCCAATGGTGCGCTGGACGCTGGCATATTGCGCTCCATTTGGGTTACAACTTGCGCGATGGCTTCGGCCTGATCGTCTTCAAACAGGCGAACATTTGAAATGTCTTCGCCACGGGACATGGCTGCGTTTAGCTTTCCCTTTGCGTCATCAACAAGAGACATTACCTCGTTGAATACCTCTGGATTTTGCCGCAGAGGCTCTGGGGCTTTTAGTATTGCTGAGATGTATCTCTGCATTAGATTTATCTGTGTGTTTGCCATGTTGGTGTCCTATGTGGGAGTAAGTCCAAGATTTGTAATTTGTGTTAAATTGTGTATGGCTTCCGTCTCGTCTGGGTATTTAACATAATAAGTCCCGTCACCATTATCACGGACTATGTAATCATCTTTTTCTGATGTATTGTAATCAAAATAATTGTCTAAGACAGTAGGCTCCTCAACAGCCGCAGCCTGCCTAAATGCCCGTGGGTTTTGGCGTATAGAGGCATTATACGCATCAATAACGTTTTGGGGGGGAGCCTCGCCGCCCTGATTAAAGATGCTGTTTGTACTCTTAGCCAATCGCTCTTGCTCTTGCGCTTCTGTGAGATTGCCCTGACCAGTTAAGGCTCGGCCCATATCTACAGCGGCTCTGCCAAAGCCCCCTGCAAAGGCTTGCACTGGCTCTGGCGTTAAGGCTCTACCCATTTTGGCAGCATCGCCCGTAATTCCCCTGATAACAGCGCCCGTCATTCCACCACCCTGCAAGTATTTTGCAATGCCAGTGGTTTTCATTGTGTCCATATTGCCGTCACGCGCTGCCTCCGCAACTACTGAACCCCGTGGCAGTGCGCCAACAAAGTTGCTGATCCCACTGATGAAGTTGTCTTTATTGTCATAGGCATTGGAAATTTTGTTGTTTCTATTCGCCTCGGACGCTGCTTTCCCTGCCGCATATTCGGCCTGAGAAATGTAATTATCGTTGTCCGTATCCAAGTCTGCGGCACCCGCTCCGCTAAACTGTGCGCCAGATTTGCCCGGCCCACCGCCGTCAAACCTATCAGTCCAGCTAATATATCCACCAGCATAGGAAGGCACACCGTCTGGCCCAGCAAGTACGGGCGCATCATTTCGATACTCTTGCAGCAATTGCTCCTCGGACGGGTTGATATAAGCCAGCATGTGCGGCTGGTTGCCAATCACCGTCTGGCGTGGAACCATATTTGCAAACGCGCCGTTCTGCCTATACATCTTGTCGTTCATACCTAAAACTCCATTCTATATCTGGCGTCAATTCTCGGTGGTCGCCGTATCATGAAAAAAAAAATGATACGGCCACCATCGCCAATGTTTATTCCAAGAGACCCAGAATAAACTGGCTCCCTGCCCGTTGATTTCTGCCTGCTGACGTTAAAATCAAACGCGCCCATCTTTGCCGCAGCGCCTAATTTTGTAAATGTGCTGGAGCTTCCCTGCGTAAAACTTCCAAAGGGAAACGTGTAGGTATTGTCCTGCATGGTTCTGCTGCCCATAGCATTGCCGCTTATGTCCACTGGCCCCAATGTGGTCGCTCCATCAAGCCCAAGACGCACGGTTCTGGCCCTGTTCTCAACGTCAGCCTGACCATCTCTGTATTTCGTTTCTTCGGTAGTGTAGCCCATTGAGGGCGTGACACTGCCCATTCTGCCATCAAATGTTCTGTATAAATCCAACTCAGATCGTGATTGATTGGGCCGTTTTTCAAAACGCATACTGCCAGAAACAGGAAGATTAAAATCATCAAATCTATTTTCAACATTTAATTTTGCAAATGCGCCCTGTCTCTCAGCCATCACGCCATTCCCTGTTGTTGGGGTGGCCCCTGCATGGGGGGCTGCTGCGGTGCGGAAACTTGTGCGGCGTCTGATATGGCCGTCAAGGCACCCATTTCACCAGCGCCCATGCGCTTGCGAATTTCTGCCACTTTATTCATTAAATATTTATTCATGTCTATGGGTGGCTGACCCCCACCTTGGGAGGGAGGTGGGGGCTGACCACCCTGCGCTTGCTCTGTCGGCAAACCGCCGAAGGCGGCAGGATTAATGGGGGGCAAATTATATCGTGGGGGGTACATTCTTCATTGCCTCCATTTGAATTTTCGCGGCGTTTTTCTCTCGCTCAAGCTGCAATTCGGCCTCCAGCTTTGTGACCTTCGCCTGCAAGTCGGCCTGCGCCTTTGCCATTTCGATCTGCATATCTTGCCGCGCTTCAGCCTGCTTGATCTCAATGTTGGATTTGGCCTTGGCCTGATCGGCTGCAATTTGCGCCTGCGTTCTGGCCGTGAGGGCTTCGGTCTCCAGCTTTGCCAATTGCTGCGCGTATTGCAGAGGATCGCCCTGCCCCTGTTGCTGCTGACCCGCCGCCCTGATGGCTTCGATCTGCTTCATTTGGGGTGCGGCCCTGACCACTTCTGCGGCCCGTTGGCTAATGAGGCGATCCTGCTCTGGATCAACATTCTCAAACTTGAAGTCGGGGTCTTTGAAGTTTGGCAGTGGGGGCAGTTCCATTGCCACGCCTGCCTGCATTCTGAGGCGGTACAGCAGCGCGATATGCTCCGCGATGTGGGCCATTAGAATTGGCTGCATTCCCTTGTGCGCTGGATTGCTGCCCAGTGACGGGTCTTGCAGGAACTGCATATGCACGGCGATGTGCGCCTCATGGTCCTGCTCAATAAAGGCGCGAATTGGCTTGCCATACATCACCGACATGTTTTCATCGATGGGGTCCATCTGGACCGCCTCTTCTGGCTTTTTCAATATTTCATCGATGTTCTGAATGCGGATCGCCTCGTACATGCGCTTGTACGCCTCGTACATATCGTGAAGTTGAGGCGCGGCCTGCGCCATTTGCAGAACGGCCTGTGCCTGCGCGATGCGCTGGGCGGTGCTGAATATATTTGGGTCGGACACAGGCACGATATCAATGCGGTCATCAAAGTCGGCTGCATAGATCGTTTCGGCTGCTCCAGCGCGTGAGAACGTAAACTCTTCTGGCAGATTTTCTGCGTTTAGATTTGATAAGAGTTTAAATTCTTGGCCCTGCGAGTAGTGCAGGCGCTTGTGAATTGCGCTGAACGCCTTCGATCCCTGCTCAATTAGGGCAACCGTTGATCCCACTGGAGCGTTTGGATTTACGTCACCGACATTGAGATCGGCTGTGGATGCAAAGCGTTGGCCTGCCTCAACCATAAAGCCCAACAGATTAAACAGCGAACCTGACGGCTCCTTAAACGGCAGGGGCATGATGGCCTTATTAACGTCATCGACGGTGCTGTCGAGATCGACAAATTCACCGGGGTTAACTTGCACATCACCGCCAGTAACACGGCCACGCAGCTTGAAACCACCCTGCATATTGCTGAATGCTGCACTGTCGAGCAGGGCGCGAAGCGATCCTGTCGCTGCTTTGCCCAGCCCACCGATCATGTGATAGAGGCCAAAGCCGTAGAACCCAAGTCCGGGCAAGAACTTGTAGCTCACAAACCAGTCGCGGCGTTTTTTCATTTCATCGTCTTCGCGCCAATTGCGCCTGACCGACACGATCTTTTGATTGTCGTAATCGATGGTAATGACATAGGGCAGGGCGACAGCGTTATCGTCCTCATCCTCTTCATCCATTTCTTCGCCGTCAATGCCGTCGAACAAATCATAGACGTGCATTTCCAGCAGTGTGATTATGTCATCATTGCTATCGTCGTATTCATCAACGCCCTCGATTTCTCCAATAACGCTGTCGGCTGGATCGACATCATCGCTGCCTGCATCGCTGGTCTGGAGGTAGTAGCCGTTTTGAACATAGCGATTGTAGTCGTTCTTTGGCATTCTAATGACGTGGGTATAGCGTGGGGATGTGTAGAGGTCTTTGCTTTCTGGTGCCACGCAGAAGTCTTCTGCCTTGACGAACTGGCTGCATTGCCTGTCGAGGTTTACGTCCCACCAAACCTTTTTGAACGTCTGGCCGACCAGCGGTAGGTGAAACAGCATTTGATCCAGATCGGGAAAGTATTCGGGCATTTCCTCTGTGATCTGATAATTCATAAATTCTCTGACCCTGCGGCCCTGCTCTTCGATTTCCTCGTCTGGCTGACCAATGATGACCGTCTTGATCGGGCCACCTGACGGGTAAAGCTCTGCAATGGCCTTGGCATTGAATTGCGTTGCCGCTTCAGCGATCAGGGGGTGAACAACGATGGACAGGCCACGGGTGGCCCTCTCGTCTTCGCCCTCGTCTAGCCCCCCGTCTGGGTCTAAGGTTTTGAGGCCAGCCTTGTAGCGTGTCTTCCACTCGTCCCGTGCGGCCTCATCGTTTTCGTAATACGATACAAGCTCCGCGCCCTTGGCCGATAGCTCCCGTGCGTCGATCTCTTCTGCGAGATTTGCATCAAAGCCGTTGTCGCTTTCTTCGATTACGTCAAGCTCTGGATCACCGATTAGCACGTCACCGTCTGGGAGGGTCTCTACCATCAGGTCATCTGCGGGTGCGCCTTCGGCAAACGGGATTACATTTGGATCAGCCATATAGAGTTATCCTTTGCGGTTCTTGATAATCGTCCTCGTCGGGGTCTTCTGTGTGGCCTAAGAACCATCCTTTTCTCAGTCTTAGCCATGCTTGGGTGCAAGTGTCAACGATATCATCATTTGGGTGAGCGGGGAAGGCGGCACATATTGAGATCAAATCTTCGGCCCATTTGCGCTTGGGATAGAATATTCTGCCGTCTTCCAACAGGGCAGATGCGGCGTGTGCGCGAGCTTCTTTATCACGGTCTGGGCTGTACGCCAGCACTGGCACCCCTGCCATGCGTAAGTCAGCGAGAAGGCTAGCTCCGCTGGCCTTTTTCTCTATCAAAACTGCGTCTGGCTCCCAGTCATCGTATGCCTCCTGCGCCAGCTTGCGTAGCTCTGGGTAGTTAACTTTGTCATACCACGCCTCCAGTACAATGGCGCAGTCGTATCCTTGGTACTTAAATACGCCCCAAGTGGTACGGGCGCTGAAGCTGGAGCTTTCCTTTGTTTCAAAGGCTGTGTCCCACGATTGGATTACATATTCGATATTTTCGGGGAGGTCTTCCTTTTCCCACGGCACCCACCAGCTTGACTTGAGGATACCGCCGCCCTTGGGGCTTGGCCGCTGCTGTAGCTGCCCTGCGGCTGCGTAGGAGCCAAGGCTGCGCTCTAGGGTGGTCAGGGTCTTCTCGTCCATCCTGTCAGGCCAGAGAAGCTCTCCCTCTTCTGTGCGTGGGTCTGTGAAGCCAAGGCTTGATCTGTTGGGCGTAGGGTGACCGATCTCATATCTGGCAGGCAGGCACAGGTGATCCCATTCGTTGCCTAGCTCATTGGCGAGAATATGGCCCGTGAGGTCTTGCTCATGCAGCCTTTGCATGATGATGACAAACGCGCCCGTCTGTGGATCGTTGAGGCGCGTCTGCATGGCCTGATCCCACCACTCCAGCACACCCTCCCTGACGGCGCTGCTGTCGGCCTCCACACTGTTGTGTGGGTCATCGATACAGATAATGTCACCACCATCACCAGTTAGCGCACCACCGACACTGGTGGCTATCCTGTAGCCTGTGTGATCATTTTCAAACCGCTGCTTCTGGTTTTGATCGTCGGTCAGCTTAAACTTGTCCCCGAAGTGCGCCTTGTACCACGGGCTATCGATCAGCCTGCGGCACTTCACGCTATCCCTGATCGACAGGGAGGAGGCGTATGACGCATAGAGAAACTTCTTGTGGGGTTGTGTGGCCCAAGTCCACGCAGGCAGCGCCACGGCCACGCTGATTGATTTCATGTGTCGTGGCGGCACGTTGATGATTAGGCGCTTGATGCCTGTACCTTCGGCCACGGATTGGAGGTGATCACTGATGGCATCGATGTGCCAGTTGTTTTTGAAATCGACGCCCGGTTCAATCGTCGGCCAAGCTGCTTTCGTAAACTCCCTCAATGATCTGCGGTACTTCTCTGCCCTGACTTGCTCCAAGGTGAGATTGCTCAAAAGCTCGTTCAATTGCGCTGAGTTCATTTATACCAATCCTTGTGAGGTCGAGGGTTATTGTTTTTTCCTCTTGAATTTTTGTTTCTGATTTATCCACCCAGCCTGCGCGGTTCTTCAAATAGAAGATGATGGCGGTATTATCTTTTTTGACGGTGGCATTTTCGAAGAGCGCATTGGTCACATCACCAATACCTCTAGCCTCACCCTTTTTTATAGCATCCAAAAAGTCCACATTCTGCTCTTGAATTTCAAAGAATTTAGATCGTGATATACCAAGGTTAGCCGCACATTGCTCTCTAGTTAAGCCTTGCGCCATAAACTGTTCCGCTGATTTTATTACTTCTGGCGTGACCTCAAACCTTGGTCTACCCATAGGGTTTTTTGATTTTTTCTTTGCCATGATGCGGCCCTCCTTTAATTTTCATATAATGCAAAATTAAATTAAAAAAAAGGGTTGTCGTTCTTGTGATAAAAAAACCCCGACGAATCGGGGTTTGATGTCAACTCCCATTAATTGCGATTGATTAAAGGGAGAGCATTGCGATGGCGACAATTGCGACAATGACTGTGAAGGCAACGCCTGCGATAATCTCTTTCACCCAGCCGTCTGGCTTTGTGTTGTGTACGCTAACGTGGCCTCTCAGATTGATGGCGATGTATTGCCCTGACGCTGCGGCTTCTTCTCCTGCCTGCGTGTGAACCCACAGGTGTGGGCTTCCTGCACGTTTGGAACATTCTGGCTTTAGCCACTCTGGCATATCTTGGCTCCACTCGTAGCCTCTGAATTGCCAAGATTTAACGATCATAATTTATCCTCTCGTTCATCGAAATGGTGAGCCAGTCTGCGTAGCTCTGTTGCGGTTCCCTTGGTGATAACGCCTGTAAATAGTGGGCGTCGATCCTTTGCGTGTACGGCCTCTCCTGCGATTACTGCGTAGGTCGTATCGGTCAGTTCAAACGTCAGGTGATCCACTTTGAACTGCTCTCGTTTAATTGCCTGTCTGGTCAATGCATTCCCTCTTTTTTTATATTTCTGTGGATATCAAACAGCGCCTCCCCAGCACCGACCATAATTTCTGGGAACATATGATCTAGATCATATGAGTGTATGATTGTTGCGATTACTGCCATGACTTGAGTGTCGCTCATTTCGTCTGGCATTGCTTCCAAGATTTCGTTCAAGTCATTTGCTGTCATATTCTGTCCTGACGTTTTGATATGCCTTTCGCAACATTCCTCTGGCCTCTTCTAGCATTGTGAGTGCGTCATTGAGGTCTGGAAAGTCATCGGGCGTTATTTTGCACGACAACATATGTGAGATTGTCAGGTCAAGTTTTGATAAAATTTGACCCAACTCTTCGATGCGTTCTAGGCTCATAGCGTAAACCTTGATACGTTATGCGCCCAGAGGTTGAAGCTGCATTTGGATTGCTCTGGGCTTCCCCACACTTCTGCTTTGGCGATTTTGCCTTTACCGTGCATCCTAGCCAGATTGTTATTGATATCTTTATCTGTTGTGGCTGCATGGTCTGGGTTGTCTTCGCGGTATGCTGCTATAACTTCGGACGTGATGAGATATGTGTCTGCGGCTTTTAGCACTGCCTTTAGGTCTTCCGCTATTTGTTGCGGCGTTTGTTTTTGCCGCTCAATAATTTCGGTAAGGACGCCATGTTCTGGCTGCTCTGGGCTTTCCTCTGGCAGAATTTCTTTTAGCTTTACGCAACCGACTGCGCGGAACGGTATTGTTTGCGCCTTGTCTGGATGATTTGGCACGACTTCCATTAGCACTTGATCGCCCACGGATAGTTGTAGGAAACGTGCAAGGTTGTTGGTGATGAAGGTATTTTGGCCTTCTGTGTTTACAGCGAATGCGCTGTAGTGCTGGGTGATATTTGTGATTAACCCATGAATTTTTTGAAGTTCCATTGTTTTTTCCCATTGATTGATTTGACGAGGGGGCAGTTTTTACCGCCCCCTTTCGCATTACATTTCGTTGTAGAGTTTTTGCAGCTTATCGAATGCGTAGACTGCTTCTTCGCGGTTTTGCACAAATGGAAGAATTTCTTCGATTGCGAGTTCACGAATTTCTGCTTTGGTTTTACCTTTGCAGAGTTCTTTGACGCTTGGCTTCATTTTTTACCTCCTTTCTTTTTTTGATTGTGACTTACAGATAGAGATTTATTTTATATGTTCAAGAAGATTTTGCACTGTCTGTAAAGTTTATTTGATTGGTTCCCTTTTCTATTAATTCTTCCAGTGCTTCTGTCGCTGCTGGATTGAAGATGGTTCGCATTGCGGCTTGATTGATGCGCCTAATTTCTTGGCGCACCTCTGTTAGCGTATCTAGATCATCTTGGTTCATTTAATCCTCCTTATATTCTTTGAGACAGATGTCGGCAGCGTTTTTTTTATCGTCCATTGCTTCAATAACTTTTACCCAAGCCTCTGAACACATATCATGACTGCCACCCATGCGTTTTAAAAAGCAAACGTGCTTCATGTCGCGTAGGGTTTGCTCCTCTACCATCAGAGTGATTTCGACATACTTTGTCACTTCATCCTCCTCCTGAGTTCGTCTGAATATGTCATGCCCTGATCGGCATAGAAGTTTTCTTTTTCGGGGTTCCAGCCTTTCATGGCTTCCCGCGCATTGCGGCAGTCTTGGATAATGAAGACCAGTGCGTGGTAGTCCACGCTCTTGGCGTGGTCTTCCCATTTTGCGAAGTCTTGTGCTGTTGCGCCTGACATTACGCTGCTTCCTTTCTGAAGGATTTGAACAAATCTTTGGCGGCATCTTGCCAAGATTTTTTATGCATTGGGCTTTCGCCTTTGACGTGATGCCAAGTGGCTGTATCGCGTGTTGTGCCACAAGCCATTGTGGTCGTTTTGAAGATGCGACCAATGTATGTGTATTGGTCTTCGCCGTATGACTTCCAGAGGATGTCGGCCCATGAATATTCTCCAGAGCCGTGGACACGACAGATAATGTCGAACCCATTCTTGTTATATTTCATTCTGCGTATGGACATTATGATGTCTCCCCGATTGGTGGTGGGGCCGTAGCCCCTTTTGATTTATTTAATTTCGAATTGTTTTCTTACATAATTTTTGCCGCCTCTTGGCCCAATGACTGCTGAAATCATAGTCCAGTAAATTTTTCCTTCACCTATGCAAAAGAAACTGGCGTGTTGCCCCCATTCAGATTTATTAATTTCGATCTCATATTTTGGCACATCTGATGTTAATGAAGATTGCGTGTCCGACTTAATTCTATTCATCAAGTTAATTGCTGCGCGTTGCTGAGAAGCATTAATTTTAGCGTTGCGGATCGCTTCGATTGCTTCTGGATATGTCACTGTGTCCGTTGTCATTTTTTCTTCCTCTCTCTCTTACACACTACAGATAGATACTTTTACAGATACATCAAGGGCCATCGATAAATTATTTACTTTATTTTCTGCTTATTTATTGCAGAGCAGTAAATGCAATAAATCGAAACGCTCTAAGTACCTTGTTTATATATATAATATTATTATTATTATTATTATATATATATATAGTGTATTACTGCACCCCACCCCCTGCCCCCCACCTATGTATGAGGGGGGTGGAGGGTGAGGAGTATAGAAGCCCCCCAAGGTGCTGCAATAAATGCAATAAATACAATAAATCAGAACCCGTTGAAATCATTGACAAATACCCCAATGTTTAGTGATGCAATAAATCATGCAGTTAATCGTCGCGGCATTTGTCGAGGGCTTTCTCTGCCAGCATCGCATAGAACTGCACCCCCTCGCTCACATTGGCGACATCTCTGATCTCCTCCAGTGCGCCCCTCATTATTAAGTTTTGCTCGTAGATTTTTTTCCACTGCTCTCGCTCAAACATTATGCCCCCCCCCTATTGAATTGATGGTGCAAACCAAGCCATCGTCGGACGGCCCCGCTTGCCCTCGTTTAAGTTTCGGCACTCTATGCCACGATCATTCGCTAGTGCGTCCAGAACGTCCCCACGCTTGCGTCTGTCCATATTTGCGAATGCCCCCACGCTGCGCGTAATCTGGCTCTCTGTGATGCCAGCCAGCCCCGCTGTTTCGATTTTGGTAAAGACTGCCTTGCAGCAGGCATCGAAGGGGCCATCAGCCATATTGGCCTTGAACATCTTGATGGTCTCAGTCGCGTAATGCTCGACGTAATCTATCGACCACTGCATTGCGTCCAGCCCGATACTTTCCTGTCCCATAGACCGCGCAATGATCAGTGACAGGCGCATGGCGATCTCTCTAGAGCGATTATACATGGCCTCCAGCCCAGTGCCTGCCTCTTTCTTTATCGCGTCCACCAGCCGCTCTTCGTAGCGCCGTAGGATCGCCTTGGCCTCTGGTGTGAATGCCACCTCCATTGGTGAGGGCGGCACATCGTGCGTTGATCCGGGGTCTAGTGTCCCGTTAACGGCGTTAGCGTGATCGCTGGCCCAAGACTTCAGCCTCTCTGAAATTGTGGACGTTGTGATTTCCTGCGATAGCTGGACGCCGATATCTGTCTTCACGATTAGAAAGCGGTTCAGCAGCCCAGACGCCACATCGCCCCCTCCGATTGCCTTCATAAATTCGCTGGGCGTGGACATCCCCACCAGCGTCAGTGATGGACGCCTGACCACTTTCTCCAGCTTTTCGGCCTCAGACGCCTTCATTGTGTTTGTGGCGTATCCCTGCTGTCGCATAACGCCGTCTGTGCGGCCAAAGGCTTCCATGATGGATGTCAGGGCGTCAGCCTTGTGTTGCATCCCCGTGGCCGCTGCTGACTTGAGCATACGGCCCATCTCATCGATCACAGATACGTGAACTGGCTTCTTGGTCAGGGTGGACATCACCCCCGCCCCACTGGTGTACCCTGCTGGCCCGATCAGTTCATCCAGCCCCGCCTCTTCAAGCAGCCGCTCCAGTACGGTCTTGCTGTGTTCTTTGCCCGATCCAGTCTCACCAATGTTGAGCAGATACAGGCTGGAGAAGTTCCGCTGGTTTGTCACCCAGCGCCTGCCCATTACTATGGAGCCAAAGGCGATGGCCGCTTGCACCGCAAATTGGGGCTGTGGCTTGATTGCGGTGACAGAATAATAATTGACCACGTCTTGCAGTACGCCCGGTACACTGAGCAAGTGATCTGGGATATTGCCCAGAGGCTCGGACTTGGCCACAGGCTTTGACATAATTGATGCCGCCACCTTTGCGCCGTGCTTAATCGCCTCTTCATCATATTCGTGATCTGGATTGTTGGTGACATTTAGAAACGCAGCGGCGTCTTTAACGGCCTTGGTGACATTGCCCATATGTTCGTACTGGCACCAAAGCTCAAAGCAATCGAAGCTGTGGGCCGAATCAAACGGGTCACTGGCATGGTGGCTGTAGGCGCGGCCATCATCAAATACTTTGACCCCCGCCAGTTTGGACGTGGAGTTGGGTGATAGGAAGCGATCCTTGGCGGTTTGTTTATAGCCGTACTGTTTTAACAGGCTGTGCATATCGTGCGCCTCATTAAAGGCGTCGATGACTGACGTGCCGTCACCCTTTGGCCTTGGCCTTCTGGGTGGCTGAAATTCTGGCTCACGCCGCCAAGGGCAGATCGCCACCATCTGTGGCCGAAATTTATCCCACTCGCGCCAGATTGTGAGAAGCTGGGGCGGTAGGTCTGGCAAGCCATCGAAGATAGATCGACCAGCCCACTCGTAGGGACGGCCCGTGTCTGGATGGATCGATGGCGGCAGGACATCCTGCACGGCCCCAGCGCGAAGCTCAAAGACCACTTCGGTTTTTCTGGGATCGCCCTCAACGGGCCACGATATTTTGTGGGTGATCAGATCGGGCGGTGCCTTGAAGATTAGCTTGCCGCGATTTTCGCGCCCAATAATCTGGGGTGCCGACTGCATAAGCTCTGAAAAATCGATGCCCAGTTCTTCAAAGATCAGCTTGGTGTATTCGACATGATCGATGTCCACGGCGCACGTTCCAGACGCCCCATGAAGCAAGCCCACGTTGTGCGTTGGGTTCTGCTCGTAATATTTTCTGGCCGCTTCTGGATCAGACAGTGCCTGCTCTGGTTTCTGCCAGCCAAAGCGGGTCGGGCCTTTAGTCCCTGCTGGGATTGTGACCAAGAAAAAACCCATCTTTTCGCAATACTCTTCCACTTTTATTGTCATTTTTTTTGACCTTCTTATTTATAGACGGTGAGATAATCGCTTAATTTCCTCCAAGTGTTCAGACTGATTCGTTCATTGCCTGTCGCCACGGCCTTTACGGTGGGGTGCGACAGTCCAGATTTCTCTGCCACAACCGTCAAACGTCGATCTTGCAGGGCGTCCCGTATGGTCTCAAGAGGTATCATATCGTCCATTGTAGTCTCCTTTTTACATATTTTCAAAAAAAGGCTTTACACCATAAAATAAATTTCGTAAAGATCGGCTCGTAGAAAAAGTGAATGTGAAAAAATGGAGAACGAAATGGACAATATCAATGTCGATATTCTTGCCGCCGATTGGCTGGATATCAAAGCTCAAGAGAAGGCGCTGACCGCAAAGCGCCACGCGATTGAAGAGCAGATCGCAACAGCCCTTGAAGTCAAAGACGAGGGCAGCATCTCGCACAAAACTGAAGGCCACAAAGTTACGCTGACACAGCCTGTCAGCCGTAAAGTTGATGCTATTGTGTGGGACAAAGTATCGAAAAAAATACCCCAACATTTGCAGCCAGTCAAACACACAATCAGCGCGGATGCCGCTGGCTGTCGTTACTTGCTGGCTAATGAGCCAAAGTTGTGGGCCAAGATCGCGCCTGCCTTTGAAACCAAAGCTGGCAAAATCGGCGTCAAGGTTGAAGTGCTTTAATGCGCCTGACTGATGTCGAGCTAGAGATGCTGATCTCTGCGATAGCGTGTGTCACTGTGATGAACGGTGATAAAAAAAGCCCAGCACAGATTAAGCTAGAGCGTAAATTAAATCGGTGGCGCGACCACCCAGACTTGGAGTTTGCAAATGAACCGCAGCATGGATGAAATTTTGGACGAGGTATTTGCCCTCGTATTTAAGGGAGATTGGTAATGTTTAAGATCGAAAAGGGGGTGCCAATGACGGCACCCTCACGGGACAGATCAGGCAAGTGGAAAGACTTGCTAGGTCAAATGGAAGTTGGCGACAGTGTTCTGCTTGAGAGCCAGACGCAAGCTACCAGCATCAGAAATACAGCGAAGCGCATGGGTCTATTGGTGCGTTGCCAACAGCAGGAAGATGAAAGTTTCAGAGCATGGAGGATTAAGTAATGGCATGTTGGGTTCGTTTGCGATCAAAAGCTGTAGGAAGGACAAATGTTGTCGCTGTTAATTTAGATCACGTTAAAATGATAGAATCATGGGGCGGTGATGATAAAGATTTAAACGGCAATAAATCATTGTTGATCTTCAATTACGTTCATGATGGATACGATTTTTTGCACGTTGTTGAAACTCAAGAGGCAATTTTGAAAGAGATGTCATCGTTGGCAGCAGACAGAAAAAGTATGGCACAGGTAGAATGGGAGAATTATAATGGCAATTGATCTTAAAACATTGAGCAAGCCATCAGGCCAGCGACCTATCATCTGCACTCTGTTTGGCGAGGGTGGAATGGGGAAGACTACATTGGCTGCTATGTTCAAAAGCCCGGTGTTCATTCGGACGGAGGACGGCACAGCCAGTCTGGCAGGCAATGACAACGTCAGCCTGTTTCCATTGGCAACGTCCACACAGGACGTGCTGGACGCTATTGAGGCGCTTGCAACTCAGAAGCACGACCACAAAACCTTGGTAATTGATTCGATCACCCAGCTTGGCACACTGATTGAAGCAGAGATTGTCGCGGCTGACCCCAAGGCCAAGTCGATTAATCAGGCGATGGGTGGGTACGGCGCAGGATACAGTGCAGCCGCTGAGAAGCACAGGCAGATTAGGGACTGGGCGGGATCACTCGCGTATGAGAAGGGAATGAACGTCATCTTTATCGGTCATGCCGATACTGAGATGCTCGACCTCCCCGATCTGGACGCCTTCGCACGATACACCGTGCGTATGCACAAGAGGTCACTGCCAAATTATACCGACAACGTCGATCTGGTCGGCTTGATTAGGCTGAAGACATTTGTTCGTGGCGGTGACGGCGACAAGAAACGTGCGATTTCGACGGGGGAGCGGGAGATCATCTGCCACCCACAGGCGTCGAGCGTAACGAAAAATCGGTTTAACATCAGTGAGCCTCTGGCCTTCACGTTTGACCGTAACCCATTTGCAGATTTTGTAGCAGAGTGAGAAAGGAAATCACATGGAACTAAATGGTTTTAACGCAGCGACTATTGAACCAGCCGCAACCTATGAGCCGCTACCAGCGGGAAACTATTCGGCAGTGATTGTCGAAAGCGAGGAGAAGCCAACCAAGGCGATGACTGGCAGCTATTTGCAGCTTGGGCTGGAGATTGTTGAGGGCCAGTACGCTGGACGCAAATTGATAGATCGGTTGAATTTAAACAACCCCAATCAAATTGCAGTTGACATAGCACAGCGCACTCTGTCGGCCATATGCCACGCAACGGGCGTTATGACGCCCCAAGACAGCAGCGAGTTGCACGACAAGCCTTTGGTGGTGAAGGTGGCAGTCAAGGCCGCAGACGGACAGTACAGCGCCTCTAATGAGATCAAGGGCTACTCAGGTGCCAAAACCAATGGTGCTGCTACAGCGGCCCCTGCGGAGGCTTCAGCGGCATCGTCAACGCCACCTTGGAAGCGATAATCTATTTTGCGATGGGGCGGCTTTTGCTGCCCCATTTTACAAATAGAGAGGAGCCAAGATGAACCTTGAAAAATACAATCCATCGCCCACGGTCAAGGCCATTTACGAACACTACGAGGCCAGCCGCGATAACGGCCACAGGGCGCATCTGGGCGGCTCACAGATAGGCAACCCGTGCAGTCGGGCATTGTGGTATCAGTTTCGACACGCGCTATCACAGAGCTTTGAGGGGCGTATGCTGCGCCTGTTTGAAACGGGTGACCGCGAGGAAGAGCGGATCGTGGCAAACCTTCGGGCGATTGGCGTTGAGGTGTGGGAGGTCGATCCAGAAACGGGCAAGCAGATTAATTACACGGCCTGCGGGGGTCATTTTGCTTTGAGCCTAGACGGCATTGGCATTGGCTTTCCAGAAAGCAAAGAGCCACATACGCTGGAGTTCAAGACAATGAACGACAAGTCGTTTGCCCAAACAAAGATGAAGGGCGTCAGGATCAGCAAGCCGATCTACTGGGGGCAGTGTCAGGTAGGAATGCATTTGGCTGACATTGATCGTTGCTATTTTTTTGCCGTGAACAAAAACACAGATGAGATTTATTCTGAGCGGATCAAGCGGGATCGGGCCGAGGGTGAGATGTTGATCAGCAAGGCCAGCAATATCATTTTTGATGAAAAGCCACCCAGCAAAATTAGCCACGACCCATCCAAGTTTGCCTGTCGTTTTTGCTCGTACATTCCAATTTGCCACGGCGGTGAACTACCAGAGGTTAATGATCGGACGGACGCTCACAGCACCCCAGAAAAAGACGGCACTTGGAGCCGCAAGGAGGGCGCGGGGGGCCACCTGTTTAATCCGTTTATGGTGCCTGACGATTGGGAGATCATAGACGCTGGCGATGATTTCGTTGAGTATCAGACCCCACAGGGCGTCATTCGTAATCAAGACAACAGCGAAGAATTGAGGGAGAGGTTTAGTGACTGAAATAACAAATATTACGTTTCCGCTCAATGCCGCAAGAAATGCTATTTTTTTAGTAAGGCGTCCATTGTTAAGCGTTCAACTTCTCCCTGCTGTTGATCACTATGCGCTGCAAGGATCGATCAATCACATGATTAATTACTTGGAGTCAGAAATCTCTCAAACAAAATGGTCTTACGACACTTACGAAGATCAGATTAAATTGGATGCCAACAAACGGTTGAAGGAATTTTTTGAATGAAGACGCCAGATGAAATGATGGATATCGTGAATGCTCTGTACTTAACTTTGCCAGACGAAATTGAGCAAGAAGAAATGGCCTGCATCTTTACAGTTCTGCTTGGCATGTTTGGGTTAAATTTAGAATGGGATAAAATAAAAGATCGTGTGTCCAATAATGTTGCAGATAACATCTCAGCCGATTTGGATGCTGACGAAATAGGTGTCCCGATTATGACCCAAGAGAAAATATTGGAAGCACAGAAGGATGCTGATGATTTTCTGGGAAAGATTGCAACTGGAGAAAAGCAATGACCGAGGATGAATTTTTTAAAATGTTAAACAAAAGCCGCTTGGGGAGAAAGTGGTTAAGATGGCACAATTTAAACCCTGAGTTTTACAGGTTGTTTGAACGATATACTCTTCAAGCCATTTACAGGGGTCATTTAAAACTAAGCGGGTGGCTAATTGCTAACAGAGTACGATGGGAAAGCTCTATCGTGACAAAAGGGGATGATTACAAAATATCTAACGACTTCATTGCCCTGTTTACACGCCTGTTTATGATAAACAATCCGCAATACATTGGGTTTTTTGAAACGAAACAAATGAAAAGATTAGCCCACGAACCCGCGCTGTTTCGCACAGCGGCCTTGGGTGATTTGTTTGATGAAGAAAAGTCAACGTGAAGAAAGAGTTCTGTCCCATGACATTTGAATTACGCGATTACCAAAGAGAAGCTGTCGATGGCTTGTACAATTATTGGGCAGGCAAGTCGGGAGATAATCCATTGATCGTGGCCCCAACGGGGTCGGGCAAGACGGCCATTATAGCGCAGATCGTAAAGGACGCTATGTCATTTGCTGGCACACGGGTAATGATTGTGACGCATGTAAAAGAGTTGCTGGAGCAGGGGGCCAATGGCCTGCTGAAAATGTATCCAGAGGCTGATTACGGGGTCTACAGTGCGGGGCTGAAACAGAAGGTGTTGGACAGGCCGATCACCTTTGCTGGCATTCAGAGCGTCTGGGAACGCGCCTATGACATCATCCCTGCGCCAGACCTGATCTTGATCGATGAGGCGCACATGCTGCCCAAAAATACTGAGACGCGATACAACAGGTTTATTGCCGATCTGAAAGTGTGCAACCCCGCGATTAAAGTGGTGGGCCTGACAGCCACGCCGTATCGGCTCGACACAGGGTATTTGCACAAAGGCGAGGGCGCTATATTTGACGGCATTGCCCATGACATTCCAATCGATATGCTGATGGAGCAGGGCTACCTGTCGCCTGTCATTAGCAAAGGTGGTCTGAACCAAATTGATCTGACCAATGTAAAGAAGCGGGGCGGTGAGTTTATTGAGAGCGACCTTGCCACTGCTGCGTCTGATCCCGAACTGGTGCGGAAGACTGTTGAAGAAATTGTGGAACTGAGCGAGGATCGCAAAAGTTGGCTGGTGTTTAGCAGCGGCGTCGATCACGCGCATATGCTGGCAAATGAGTTTGATTACCATGACATTGAGGTCGCTGTGATCACTGGCGGCGACAGCAACAAAGTGCGCGAGAAAACCATTGCCGATTTTAAGAGCGGTAAAATTAAATGCTTGATAAATGTGAACGTGCTGACCACTGGATTTGATCATCCTGCTGTTGACGTTGTTGCGCTGGTCAGGGCCACAGCGTCTACGGGGCTGTATGTCCAGATGATTGGGCGCGGCACTAGGATTGCCGAAGGAAAGACTGATTGTCTGGTGCTTGATTTTGGAGCCAATGTTGAGCGGCATGGATTTATTGATAAGGTAAAGCCCAAGGATAAATCTGCGAAGGCAGAAGAGGGTGCGGCACCCGTCAAGCAGTGCGAGGCTTGCCAAACAATGTGTCCTGCGGCGGCGTTGCAGTGCCACGTTTGCGGCCATGAGTTCCCACCTCGCACATTAAATCACGGCTCTAAAAGTTACGATGGGGCCATGCTGTCGGGCCAAGTGAAGGCCGAATGGGTGGACGTAGACAGCGTCCTTTATCACCGCCACCGCAAGGAGGGCAAACCTGATTCAATCAAGGTGACGTATTACGCTGGGTTGCGATCTGTAAACGAATGGCTCTGCCCAGATCATGGTGGCTATGCGGCCAGCAGATATCAGGCGCGGCGGTCATTGCTGGCCTCTGGGGCTGACACAACCGACGAGGCGATGGACGAGTGTCACTTTTGGAACTGGCCCAGCCGCATTAAAATAAAACCGTCAACATACAACCCGAAATATTTTGAGGTTGTGCAGTTTGATTACACGAAAGTGGAGAGAAAATATGAGACGCAAGAAGGCCCAATCGCTGATTGGGGTGTCGAAGACATACCGTTTTAAGCACTCTGAACACAGCGAACAGGTGGGGTTTGTGAACTGGTTTCGGGCCAAATATCCGCACACTTTGATTTTTGCTATCCCCAACGGTGAGAAGAGATCGATTAGCGTGGCAACACGGCTGAAGGCCGAAGGGGTCACACGGGGGATACCAGACTTGTACATCCCTGCCTGCAATTTGTGGGTGGAAATGAAGAGGGCCACGGGCGGCAGGCTGTCTCCCGACCAGAAAAAAGTGATCGAATATCTGAGATCAGTGGGCCACACTGTAATCGTTGGAAAGGGCGCAGGCGATGCGTCGAAGCAAGTGCTGGAGTTTTTGGATGCAAAATAGTTTGTTTGAAGACTTGGAGACAGATTGGGAATCAGAATGGCACGGGATGCCAGAGTATGTGCAGGAAGATTTACGTCCATATCACGCAATTAATGTTCGCTTTAGAAATCAAGAAGATTTCATGCGATTTAAAGAATTGATGGGTCAGGCGATAAGCCCAAAACAGAAAGCCTGTTGGTATCCAAAAATGGATCACAGGATTACGTCTGATAAGCGATATATCGATGAACCCTAAGTATCCAGTTTATATTGTATCGAAGGGGCGGTGGGAGAGCCGACTAACAAGCAAGGCGCTTGATTGGATGGGTGTGCCTTACAAAATCATTGTCGAAGCCAGCCAGCTTGAAATGTACGCTGCTGAAGTTGGTGCAGATAAATGTCTTGTGCTTCCGACAAAATATCTTCTCGACTATGATACGTGCGATGATCTTGGAGATAGCAGATCAAAAGGCCCGGGGGCCGCTCGTAATTTTGCTTGGGATCATGCAATTGATTTGGGAGCATCTAGACATTGGGTGATGGATGACAACATTGCATATTTCCACAGGCTGAACCGAAATCTTTTGATTAAAGTCACGTCAGGAACAATATTTCGGGCAATGGAAGATTTTGCAGATCGCTATAAAAATGTGTATTTGTCTGGGCCTTGCTATGATTTTTTCGTGAAAGCGAAAGAACCTCTGCCAGCGTTTGTCAAGAACACGCGCATTTATTCTTGCCTGCTGATTCAGAACAATATCCCCTATCGATGGAGGGGTCGATACAATGAAGATACAGACTTGTCTTTGCGCGTTCTAAAAGACGGCCATTGCACTGTGCAGTACAACGCCTTTCAGCAAGAGAAGGCCACCACACAGACGTTGTCTGGCGGCAATACAGAAGAGTTTTACGCGCACGAAGGCACTAAACCCAAGAGCCAGATGATTGAAGATTTGCATCCAGACGTAGCAAAAGTGGTTTGGAAATTTAACCGCTGGCACCATGAAGTAAATTACAGACCGTTTAAGCAAAATAAATTTTGCTACGTTGACGGTTTTAAAATTCCTGTCGGTGTAAACAATTACGGAATGAAAATCAAAAAAACCACTAAAGGAGGATAGGAGTGAAAAAACTAACACCAGCGCATGAGGCTGAACTGCGACATTTGAGAGGCCAAGTGGATCGTTTAGAGGGGGAGGCTTATCGCACAAGCCCAGTTCCAGATGCACAGAACGATCTCTGGTTGGCGCGACAGGAACTGAAAAACTTTGTGAGTGGACTGAGACAAAACGATTACCAAATCTGAGGGAGAGAACAGATGAATAAATGGCTGGAATTTGAAAGACTTCAAGCGAGAACGAAAGGCCCAAACGGCAAGCCTCTGCGGCCACCGCTGCCGTGCGATAAGGGAGAGCCACGGGCAAGCCGTACAGATACTGGCGCGTTTACGCCGATCTTGAGGGTGTTGGAAAAGCATGGGCCAATGACTAGCAAAGACATTGCAAGGCTGCTGAAGAAGAACTCTCACAATGTGTGTGGAACAATTCGCCACGCTGTTGACGCTGGTTTGGTCATTAAAAAAGCTCACGTCCGATCAAGGAACGGGGGCAAAGGCCACATGAATTGCTGGCTGTATCAGATCGCAGCATAGGCTGCATCGGGGGAAAGTCGCCCATTTTGGCTTTCCCCATATTAATTAAATATATTTAATTTGTATTCTGCTATTGTATCTCCGATCAGAATGCCTATATGTATTAGGTAAGATCAAAAACTCAAAAAATGGAGAGACCCAATGAAACCGAATAAATCACAAATCAAAGCGCGTATTGAAGAGCTTGAAGTAATGTTGGCTGACGCCACTCCAGAGCAAATTGCAAAATCTAAATCCGACAGTGTTCGCCTGTCTGAAATTCTTGATGAATTGAAAGATGAGAGCGGTCAAAAAGATACATTGGTTGAAGAATTTAAGACGTTGGACCTTACCTTGAACAACGCATTTCATGAGTTGAAAAACTTTAAAGAAACAATGGCTGCTGATCTGATGGTTGTTTCTACGCGCTACGTTGTCATCAACAACAAAGACCTTATCAGCCCCGCTGGATTTCACCCAGACGAAAAAGTTTACATCCAAAGCACAATTGCAATTCACACAGACAGCTTGGAAAATTTGCCAAGTTCAAACGAAAAACTTTATGCTTTTGAGGTAAACCCAATAGCCGCTTAATCAACGGGGGGCTTCGGCCCCTCATCCAACGATCTAGAAAGGATCAAAAAATGAAACTCTACACCAACGCAAAAGGCCAGTGGGTCGGAACGCAAGCCGAAGCCAAAACAATTGGCGCGGAGCAGACTGAAGTTCCCACCGACAAGCCCAGCCTGCTGGCGTGGCTCAACAACAGGACAGAGGCTGCAAATGCCCTTGGCCTGCCAGTGGACCCAGTGCCAGCCCCAGTGGTCACTGAGAGGGTGACAAGCCACCCACAGGGCCGACCACACCCTTGGGTGACTATCCGCGAGTGCGCTGAGAAAGCATCGCTCAAAGACTTGGGCCACGCTCTGGCGATCTACATGAACCGTGTTGATGAATTGCTGGACGATCAATAAAAATATTAATTAAATGTATCTGGGGGTATTGTATTCCCAGATATATTTCTTATATGTATTAGGTAAGAGAGAAAATCAAAAATCAGGAGAGAGACGATGACAACTATTACATTAAACCAAAATGAAATTAAAGTTAATGGCCGCACAGTCTATGACACGGTGCGCGTTGATAATATTGAAAAAGTATCTGGCGGCGTATGGGCTGGCGAAACAAGCAGAGGCGATACCTTTCGCATTATCGGCGGTTTTGCTTCTGGTGGTGGCCGCAACGAATGGTTCCTAGAATATCCTGTTGGATACGGTGACCAATCAATTCGCGCCAACAGCGCAGTCAAATGCTTCAAACTGTTAATCGTTTAATCAACGGGGCTTCGGCCCCATCCACCCACTATCCAATCAGGAGACAAAAAATGAAAATCACTAAAGCAGCCATCCAAGCCCTCGCCACCCAATCGGTCAAAGCTCAATATGCCCGTGAGACTGACAAGGCTTTGTATCTGGAAGAAATCATTGTTTTGGCTGGCTTTGACATCAGCCTGACTGACCGCCCCGATCAATGGGATCGCTGCATCGAATGGCTTGAAAACGCCATCGCTGCTAGATGGACGGCTGCACGTTATTTAGTTTGACAGGGGCCACCGCCCCACCCACCCACCATCCAATCAGGAGACCATCCAATGCTACCAAGAACTGCCCAAGCCCACACCCCCCTCCGCACCAGCAAGAGCCGCCACACATGGTGTGGCCCATACGCCGTTGCTGTGTTTCTGCGTCAGAACTATGACGCCGCCTATGACGCCTGCCTGCAATTCACATATCGCGGCAAGATCACGGGCATGAGCAACAGCCTGATGAAAGTTGTTATGGGTGCTAACAACGTCGAGATGACGTTTCACTACAAGCGCGAGATCGGATCGTATGCCAGAGACAATGCCACGCTGGCGGCTTGGCTCAAGACCCGTGACCGTAAGAAGACCTATCTGGTCAACATCACGGGCCACTACATTGTGGTGTCGGGCGACAAGACCATCGACAACCAGTCTGGAGAATGGCACAGCGTCCGTAAATCCAAGCACCGCCGCAAGCGCGTAGCCTACGCTTGGGAAATAAAAGCACCCCACTAATAAATTATTTAAAGATACCCCTTGATATATCTTGGGGTATCACTATATGTACTAGGTAAGATCAAAAATTCAAAAATCAGGAGATCAAAAAATGAAAGTATTCAATTTTACAGACGGCGTTAAGGGTGAACTTTTGGGAGACATCAAAGTTGCCAGCGCACATTCTGGGGGCCATGTTGAAAAAAATGGCGTCAACTATAAAGTTGAGTTGGCAAACCCTGCAAACGTAAAGCCTGTTGCTGGTGGAAAATCTGGTGCTGAATGGACATGGCACCACGCTGTAGAGCATCGTGTCGATGGAGAAACTAAAGACATCACCGCCGAAGATTTTGGCGTTGGCGCAATCTGTTTCTGCACAGGTGAATATTACGTTGCTTGGTATGCGGGTCATCCAGAAGTGCAAACAGAGTGGTGGTGGACAGTTGTCGGCACAAACGATTGGAACCGCGAAGCCTGCAAGTCAGGTATTCTTAAAGCCACCAAAATTTAACCCAACGGGGGCTACGGCCCCCACCAATCAGGAGAGAAAATATGACCAGCAAAATCTTTAAATTTGGGCAGCACACGTTATCGCTTATCCACTCACCCTCTTCCAAATTGTTTGCAATCAAATCTAGCAAAAACTCTTACGGCGATAGAGTAGTGGCATTACATTTAGGCAAAGTCGGGGGGTGGTATTGTTATCGCCCCTGCGCCTAACCCAACGGGGGCCATCGCGCCCCCACCAACCAAGGAGAGAAAAATGGCACGTAGAAGTTTTAAAATTTTTGGAATTAAAGACGGTGGATCGGAAGAATGGGTCGATACTGTCAGCAGCCCCAAAGCGGGAAAAGCCGCACATGAGGCAATGAAGACAGAAGGGCATTACGATCACATCCGTTGCCGCGATTGCTTGGGCGGCTTGCGCTTTGAATACAATTTGAAAACTGGAAGGAAGACAGCATGACTATCTTCTGCCCAGTGTGCGACCACACCGATTATCACGGCAAAGTCGAAAAGGAAGTCCACCAGAGATTTGGTGGCACACTGGAGCCTGTTGGAGAATGGGTCGATTGCGATTACTGTGATGGCAGTGGCGAAGTTGAGGAGGATGAAGATGAGCGATGAGAAAGTAGTTAAATTTCCTGAGCCTCTGTCCGATCTGGATCGGCAGTTTCTTGACCTTGAAAGGCAGCGTGAATTGATCAGGGAGCAAGCGCGACAGCTTGCTGCTGTTCACAAGCCCAAATAGCCGCTATAATGCCCCTATTCCATTTAGGGGGTGATGACCCATGATCGATCCTGTGAGCGCCTACGCTGCCGCCACAACCGCCTATAAAGGCGTTAAAATGCTGCTGCAGGCTGGCAGGGACATTGAAGACGTTTCAAAGCAGCTTGGGTCTTGGTATGGCGCAGTGGCTGATATTACTCGCGCCGAATCACAGCGCAAAAATACAACTTGGCTGGAAAAAAAACAGCACGGCGAGGCATCGATTGAGCAAGAGGCGATGGACATCACGATCCGCGCCAAAAAATTAAAAGAGTTTGAATATGAAATTCGCGTAATGTTGGACTATAGATTTGGTTTAGGCACTTATGAAGGTATGCTTGATATGCGCCGAAAAATTAGAGCAGAGCGAGAGCGCACAGTATATGCCGCAATGGAAAGCAAGCGCCAAATGGCAAACAATCTTGCAATCACGGGATTGGCTGTGGGCATAATTTCTGTTTTAGGGGGCGGCATTTATTTGCTGACGCTTGCTCTATGACAGGCTCTTGGGTGCTGTACATTATTATATTCTTTGTAAATGGTGAGACAATTGTGTTGGAAAATGATGAAAGATTTAAAACAGAAGGCCATTGCTGGGCCGCAGGCATGATAAAGGGGCCGCATCTTTTAGAGAAAACTTCACATATTTTTGGCGTCCCTGTGAGGGGCAGTTTTTCATGTCAGAGGGCAGGGCAGAATGCTTAAAGTTTTATTGATGTCCGTAACGCTTGCAGGCGTTGCCAATCCGACCCATGTGCAGTGCCACCTGTGGAAGCGGCTTACCGACAAAAATACTGGTCAGAAAATTTGCGTCTATCGCTTTACAGCAGGATATGGAGGTCTGGCCTATCATTACCCAACTCGCAGCTTCAAAGAGTGTCCCAAAGTCTTTTCATGCGTTTATGAAAAGAAAGACAAAAGACCCACGCTTGGTGAGATATTGGATGGGTTGCGGGACGGCTTCTGAGCTATTGAGCGGCCTCTTGTAGCTGTGCCGCTGCGTCAGGCGTTAAGCTCTGTATAATTGAATCAGCCGCAGGAGACTGGTTAATTTCGACCTGTGGTGCTTCATCTGGATTGTTAGCTTCCACTGCCCTATTATGAATTTCTACTAATGCTGATCCAAACGCATCAACATATTCCATTGCGTCTTCTCTAAATTGCGAGTCTCTTGATGAAATCTCCATTAATCTGCCCAAATGAAATTTGGCACTATTTGGATTTTTCCCCATTTGAGGCCCAGCTTTGACAAGCCATTTAATAAACTCAGGTTTTGTTAAAAGTCTGGCTGAGACATATGGCGTAAGTAGCGCCCCCACCATTCCAGATGCCGCTGTAGAAGCTGCCCCTGCAATATTTGATGGGTCTGTACCAATCATATACAAACCGCCAATTAAGGGGCTAACAGTTGCTACTGTCCCAATGCTTTGACCAGTGCGGCTATTATTTGCAAATGCATCTGCTGATTTTATATCATCAAACATTGCAACCAAATCATCCAAGTCTTTTCTGTTAGAGCTTTTGCCAAACAAAGCATCTTTTGCACTGTCAGATAATTTTGAATAATTGGTAATAAACTTAGCAGTTGAGAAATCTTCAATGGCATCTTGTCCAGCAGGATTTGTCATACCTAGCCTGCTTAATATTGATGCTTGTATATCACCTCTTTCTGCGGCAGGAATATTTCGCAATATTTTCTTTAATTTTGCGCCACCTTCCTTTGTGCCTTGCATCAAAAACGTAAACGCTTGCACTTCATTTTTTTTGTCTCTGTGAAGTTGGTCATATACTGGTTCAACATCAAATTTCTGTCTGTTCTTAGTGTATGTGTCTGCCTTGCTTAATGCTTTTACTGCGTCTTCACCGCCATAATTTACAACGGCTTCATTCATATCGTTAGTCAAAGACTTATACACAGTTTTTAAATAGCTGACAGCATCGCCACCGCCTTGCTGTGTCATGCCATCCGTTTTACGACGAAGATTTGTTCTTAATTGCCTGAGTGTTGAAAGGTCAACACCACCACGACTTTGCGAATCTGCGATTAATCTTTCGACTTCATCTAAAGCTGCCTTCATAGACGGCAATAAAGATTCTGGGGCTTTAGATAAATCTTCCAGAAGTTTAGCGCGTAATTCCATAACATTGTTTAATCGACCAGTTGCATTCGGAGCTAAATCATATGCAGCATCATATAATTTAGTTTGATCTCTTTTGAATTTTGCAAGCCCCTTTTCAGCGCCTGTTTGCAAAATGCTTCCAATCTCTCCACCCTCTTGAACAGGACGCCCATATCTAGATGCAACATCTTGTGCAGCCTGCCCCGCTTGTGTTCTAAATGTATCAAATTTTTCAAATATCATTGGGGCGCTTGTGGGAAAGTCGTTTAGCCTTTGCTCCAAAAACATTAAAACTGGAGACTGTGACGTAGTTCCAGCAGAGGGCAATGTTATACCAAATCTCGCCGCTTCTGCCAATCTTTCTTGTGCAGTGGATTGGCGTTTTTTTCCAATACCAGCAACAGTACGGGTAACCGCACTGGGAATACCTTTTACAGCATCAATTGTTTTTTCAGCAATTTTACCGCCAACAATCTCCATCCCAACATTTGTCGCGGCTTTAGACGTTTGCTCGACAGGCCCACCACGACTTACCGAAAATGGGTCAGGTAAAAACGCATCCACAGCCCTGTCGTATAATTGACCTCCAGCTTCAGACGCAAGTGCAGCCGCTGCTGGTACTGTGACCGCTTCTTCTGGTGTTGCGATCTGCGGCCCCATTTGACCAGCAACCAATGCTGATGTCCCGCCTATGCCGCCAGATATTGTTGATACAATATCCCTGCCAACAGAAATAACATCTCCAAAATCTAATCCTTTGGGGTTATAAAGAGTTTTTTGACCTGTTGATGGGTTTGTATAAATAAAATTATCTTCGCCCATTGGGCTTCCAGCAGTTGAAACTGCGTCTGGATAAAATTGTTTTATTGCTTCCAGTCTTCGATCTGGGTCATCAAAATTCCCGACAATTGCACGAACTTTTTTTGGTGCGCCAGATGTTGTATCAATAGTTTTAAATGTAGAGCCTGCCATTTATTCTACCTCCTCAATTGTACGACCATCTGATAGCTGTTTAAATCTAACACCATTTAACACAAATTCTTCAACAACAGTTACAGCTTCGGGGGCAGTATCGACTTGGTTGGAGACTGAGCTATCCAGTGGAATACCGTGCTTGGCTCTGTCATATGTACCTCTACCTTCGTTTAGCTTACCTTGAGACAACAATCTATTTGTATCTGAAAAATATTGCGCCAATACGTTTAGCTTGTTTCTTGCCTGCTCATCGTTATCAAGAGTTGATGGGTAATATAATGCCATGTAATTATCAACTTCTGCTGGCGGCACAGCCGCACCTGATCTTGCTCTAAGTAAAAGCTCAATAGATCGTTTCATGGCTTGGTATGCAGTTCTCGAATCTCCAGTTAAACTACCTGACGGCCCTGCACCACCACCGGGCAACAAATTTGATGCTATTGCAGCAAGCCTATTGTATTTTCCATCTTTAAAAAGAACATCAGAAGCGATTTTAACATCAATCATACCCCCATTGGAATCAACAATACCTTGAACTGCTTCCTTTGGAATGGATGGGTCTTTTTCACTAAATACTGTGTATTCCTTACCAGCTATGACAACAGTTTGGAGTAAAGGTTTTCCATCATCATCATCACCATCACCATCACCATCGCCATCACTATCATCATCAACATTTTGTGTTGCAATGTCTTTAATTGAATTTGCAACGGTTTCGCCATATGCCCGTTCAATAATGTCATATGCGTCTTTACCCGGATTAGTCGCAGTTTTTGAAACTCCATCTTCAACAAAAGTAAGGGTTTCAGTTTTAGCCATGTCTTTTACATCACTAATAAACTGTGCAAGCTGTCTACTATCGACGGTCCCATCGCTTCCAATAAAAGTATCTACAAAGTCAAAAACTCTACTTGTCATGCGCTCTGACGCTGAACCCTGTGGCCCCGCATCAGCAGGCTTTTCGGGCGACCAACCACCTGTTTCGCCTATCGCAGTGTTGTAATCTTCTTCACTATAAACTGTTAATTCTCGACCATCTTTGTAGACAGTTCTTTTGAACTGAGCAGTCGATCCTGCCGCTGGTTTTGTTCTTGACCAGCCACCACCGCCCTCTCCAATAAGCGTATCAAGCTCCGCCTGTGATCGCGCCACTCTTGAGCTACCATCATCTTTATACACCGTCACGTTATCAAAATCATCTGCCTTGACACGTCCATAGCCAGCACTGATTGCAGTCTGCTCCTGTTCAGCACTATACACATCTATTGTGGAGCCGTCAGGTTTATACAAAGTTCGTTTTGTAAATTTAGTGCCAGTCTTCGGCAAACTGGTAACTCTAACGCTTCCGTCAGTTGGCAATTCAGAATATTGTTTTGGCGTCAGTGCCGTCTCGACTGGAGTAGTGAAACCACCCTTTCCATCTGATTTAGAAACCATATAAAAATCAGGTTTACCATAAGTTGCTTTAGTGACCTTCGGCTTTAGCGTTGGCGCAAGGCTAAACGCCGTGGAGGCCACTTTCTGATCCCTGTCGCGCTTCTCTTTCTTTTTGGCGGCAAGATAGTCGAGCGGCACAAGGCCAGCCCCAACAGCCGACCCAAATACTGTAGCGCCGGGCTGTGATGCCTGCTTGCCCATTTCCAAAAAGAACCGCAGGCTGGCCTCCCAAGGATTGACTTCCTCGACGGGGGCGTACATGGCGCTGGCTGCGTCAAAGGCTTTCTGCGCTCCAGCCTTACTGCCTGAAAGCATTCCCAATGCACCCATCATTTTGTCAAATTCAACGGCCATTTTTCACCTATTCACTTGTACCTTTTGGTTTCAACAAATTATACGCGCTCACGCCAGTCCCAAGTGCAGACAGTGCCTGCCCATATACGGATGGGTTTGCCGCCATTTCCGTGGATAAATCATAGCCGCGACTGGTTGTGGAATACGGGGTCTGGCTTAGTGCTGCGGATGCAGCGTTAAGTTGCTCCATAGGATAATCACGCTGATCAAGAAAATCAGCGTATGCCAAGTCAAGCGCCCGTTGATCCAGCAATCTTTCGGCCTCGCCAGCAGTAATAAGACCCTGCGCCGTTTGCGCCTGTAGGTCTGTCGCTAGGTTTCCAGCCGCCTGAATGGCATCCATTTTTCCAAGTCGCGAAGCCTCGTCGGTCTCGTAGCCCATTCGCAATTTATCTTCAGCAAGAAACCGCGCAGTGCGGTCTGTGTCGTAGCGACCAGCAGCAAAGTCTAATCCTTCGCGTCCTGCCGTGGCTCTAAGGTCTCCAGCGGCCTTTGCGCCCTCCCCAGAGGCCACACCTTCCATAATGCCCAGACGTGACCCAAACGAACCACCCCCCATAGCAGCGCGTTCCCGCGCATCCATTTGAGATCGTATTGTCTGCTCTTGGATTTCACGCACGGCAGGGTCCATCGCACCTTGGTAGATGTCCATAAACGGCTGCGCCGTTTCCATACTAAACGGATCGCCCAGAAGCTCTTCACGGGTTGAAGCCCCATAACCAAGGCCCAACCCCTCTCGCGCAGTATTGTAGTCATCCAAGTAAGGCTGAAATGTGTCATCAAGACTGCTGAGTATTCCCAAGCCCTCCTGCTCGGAGGTGGTCAGCTTGTTGTTGCCGTCCGTGATAAATGATCCATCTTCGCCCACGGCAGGATTGAACGTATCGTAGCTTGCAATCCTGTCACCCTCATACACTGGGTATGGAGTTTTTGACAGTTCAGACACATTTTCAAAGATATCTCGCCCAGCGGTGGATATCCACGTTGGTATTTCGTTTGCGCTGTACGTGTCAGACGTTGACGGTAGCGTGGAATATGTCGGTGTAAAGATATCGACCATTTGTTCAGCCTTTCAGTTTTAGCCCATGCCGCCCAGTGCGCCCATCTGCTCTGGAGCAGCCCTCTGAGCCATCTGTCGGGGGGCTGGAGCCTGTTGACCACCGCCTGCGCTACCCTCTATCGCCGCGATGAGTTCCGCAAGCTCTGGAAGCAGCTTCATAAGCACTTGCGCCACCTCTGGGCTGATAACGCTGTCGAGCATTGCAAGTTCCTGCTCAGACATTGATCCAAGACGCTGAACAAGAGCAGCCGCGATTTCTGGCGATGCCTTGCCCATATCTTTTTGTGGGCGTTTTTCCTGCCGCATATTCGCGCCACGCATTTCGGGCATTTGATCGGGTTCCATTATATTTCCTTTGTTTTTAGGCATTACGTTTCCTTCGCTTTGTATAGCACAGACCAGTCAGTTTTTTCGCAGAAGAAGCCAACCGACCAGCAGATTGGTTCCAGAATTTTTCGATAAATCTTGCCCAGATAGTCGGGCTTGTCGCGCTTGCCGTAGATATAAGCAATTTCGTTGGCTCTGTGTTGGGCTAGGTGACGCCAGAGTTTGACGCCTCTACCTTTACGCATTTGTTTTACAACGTGTACGGCCCATACATGATATCCATTGACGTGTTGTGGCGTCAGGTAATCTCTGGTGAAGCGATAGTCCAGCAGTACGTTCTGCCTGCTCATTACGCCCTGCCGCTGTAGTTCGTTGCAGATCACACGGCCCAATAAACTTGCACCGATAAAAGCTCCAGCAGGGCCAAATACGCTTCCGACTGCCGCGCCAACGCCTGATTTAACGCCAGACTTTGCTGCGTCTTTAAAATCTTCTCCTGCCAATAATCCTCCAGCAAAACGACCTACGCCGTAGCCAACGCCAACTTTTGGTTGAAATCCTTCAAAAGTCGGCGCTTTGTTTCCAAAACTAAAAGATGACTTCAAGCCTTCGCTTGTCGCCTTCCCAAAATTATCTGCGATGCCTTTACCACCAAACAAATACTGCCGACCAATATTACCGCCGACCATCATTCCCAACTCACCAGCCGCCTGCTGTTGTAGTCTTTCGGCAATTGCTTTTTGGCTTGACGTATTAAAATCAGTGTTTCCTGCGGTTCCAAAGGGAGCCTCTTCACCTTCAAATGTCACGCCACCAAAATCTGTTTTGTCGGGGAATGTGACGGTGCGCGTTGGCACACGATTAAAGAAATCATACATTGGCGCTGCGCCAGTACCGTAAACGTCCTGCAATCGCACTCCAGCTTCAAGCTCTGGAAGCTCTGACTGCTCAAGCTGATAAAGCTGCAACGCATTCATGCCGTCCTCAGTAGTTAATCCACCAAGGCTACCAAGAGGGTCTGCAAGAGCAACGCCGTTCTCATCTGTTATCGCCACGCCGTTTGCGTCATACTGAACTGCCATCAGGTTATCTCCAATAGTGAGGCCACAACGTGGAGCCGATTTCCATTTGCCGCCGTGACTTTAAGTATTTCGCCCTCCTGCACAGTGAGGGGCTGCGTTAAAAGCTCTAACGTAGCATTAGCACCTATTGCTTTCGTTTTGAAGAGGCTAAAAATAGCAGGCGATGCGGCGGCGTCTGTCAGCGTTACCGTGAGCGTATCTGCATTGCCGCTGTACTCCGATACTAAGATCGACTTCACCAAGGCAGTTGTTGCGCTGGGCGCGGTGTACAGCGTTGTGACATTTGCCGTTGTCAGATCAACTTTTGCATTTTTATATTTATTAGACATCTAAGAAATAAACCACGCTGTTGCTTCGGCCTGTTGTACCGCCGTGTTTAAGCTGGAAGAATTGGCAAAATATGTCGCCTGTTTTTCAAGCTCTAGAGTGCTGGTAAGACGCGCCATGTAGCCCTGTTGATATTGCGAGGGTGGGCTTGGCAAACGCAATGCTGCGAGGGGTGCGGTTCCACTCATCTCAGGCCAGCCATTTTTGTATCAATCCGCAAGTCGCCAAGCTGCCACTCATCCTGAGTGCCTGTGCTTTGGAACTTCAACGCAATCTGGCGACCCTTGACGCGAGTGCTGATTTTTTCTGTTGTCGATGTAATGTTAAACGGCCCCTTCACAGTTTCAGCGCCATTGGGGTATTTTCGTGTGTTCATAAACAGAGATAAATTGCTGTTCGCGCCCATTGTTGCGTCAGGAATAACGCGATCCACCATGTACAGATTTTCGCCTTCGGCTGTAATTTCACGGGGCGATGCCTCAATGAAACAATTCATGGCCGCGCCATCGTCACTTGTGCCTGTCTCTTGATTGTATAGGAAGCCCTCTGAAGAAAATGCAAATGGCTTTTCCCGCGCCCCAAACGCATCGTTCCACACAGTTCGATCCATTTCTCCAACCGCCCACGCCTGCTCATTGTAGTTGTATGTGACGTATGCATCTGGCTCTGGATTGTCTGTATCTGTCGCTGTGTTTTGATCTGACACATAAAACCAAATAATTTCGCTAAACTCTACATTATGTCCGACCACAGTTTTACCGATAAAGGCCGTCTGCATACGGTCAAAGACAAAATGTTTTAGTGGACATGGAATTTCTTTAACCACACCGTCATAAACGTAAAACGACTTTGGACCCATCCAGAACGCATTGCCATCGATTGCAATCATGGAGTTTATTCCCACGGCTCCAACTCCAGTCGCAAGTAATCTAAACGAAAATATAAACGGATCACCCACAAATGTCATTCCATAGACAGCCTCATCCGTACTGATGATTGTCTCTTCGCGGCTGTTGATCATTGCAACAATTTTTGTGCCAACCTCTAATCTTTGATCGCCAGCAGTATTTAGTGTGGTGGGGGCAAACTTGGCAAATTCTTCTTGAGATGACCAGCGAACCAGCATGGGGTCAAACGGCCCAGAGCTACCATCAGTTTCATATTTGCTTGCCCCAGCCACAATAAAGTGTCGGTCTGGAAACGATACTGTGCTTATTCCAGCTACTTCTGGGACGCTTGCAGCGTTGGCTATGCTGGAAACCAATACGGCCCTCGTTGCCACGCCAGCAGACGTGTCCCAATAATAAATTTTTCCATTTCTCAAAGTGGCAATAACATCATTGTCCCCAATATTTATGCTCCACGAAGAGTTATCAAGGTGTATTGTTGAGTCAGCCACGGTTGCTGGGCTGTTAAATCCACTAAGATTTGTTCCTAAGAAATTTGATGCGCTTGTAAGATCAATTTCTTCTTCAGTTGCATCCAGTGCTTCAGCTAATGTTGTTGTAAGGCCGAAATGTCTTAGAGTTACTGTGGCACCATTATTATGCGTTGTAGCTGGGCCTCCCGGCCCCGGATCATTATCAAATCCGCGAGTGCAGCCCGTCAGTGTATTCGATGTTATTCCAGTGTATTTTATTATTTCTGTTCCAATAATAATTTCGCCATTATTTGTAGTTCCAGCCTCGCCACCAATACCATTTCCTCCCCAACCGCCAACGCCCCAGCCAAGGGCAGACACAGAGCTTTGTATTCCAAGGTTTTCGGCCTCTCCAATTAAATATTTTATATCAATTGTGGTGCCGCCGCCTGTCGCCGTGCTGCTTGCCGCAGTCGGAGATACAATTGTGTATGTGTTGGCACTAACAAGCTCTACTTGATAGCCAGACATTCTGTTGAGCGTGTCGGCTGGAATGCCGCCTGTCGCCGTTGCAGAATTAATTACAACAAAGTCGCCTGTTTTTACGCCGTGACCGTTATCCGTGACAGTAATTTCTGTGCTGCCGTTTGCTGTGGTGATCGGGTTAGTAAGGTTTGAAGTTGTTTTCCGCAGCGGCGTGATGTCGTACAGCGCGTTATTCTCAATGATATACAAATGATTGCTTGTGCCAACCGCGATCCTATCAACGCCATCCGTTACGCCGCGCCACGATGACATTTGCCTGCATATGCCAGATATCGATGTCTCAGTGCTGTTAGGATCGCCGTCTGGATTAATCGAATAAATTGCGCTCTTTTGCCAGCCGCCAAATTTTTCTGGGTATCCGTTTACAAATCTCACCAGTTGGCTGTCCACCCAAAACGGGCCGTTCTTCCCAGCAGAATATTCTGTGGTATCTTTGACGATGCCAGCGTTGTATTTCAGCAATTGCAGTGACATCTTATTCTCCGATCAAGGCAGCATAAGTCTTAGGGCCAACTATCCCGTCTTCAGTCAAGTCATTTTTTCTTTGCCAATACATGACAGCCTCTTTGGTCATTAAGCCATATACGCCGTCAACGTCCAGATTAAGCGTCTCCTGCACTTTTATGACCTCTGGGCCTCTAGAGCCAACCTTGAGCAGCACAGGGGCCGCTTGAGGCTTGTATGAGCCATCTAGTACAGACATTGCGCGGTGGTAGTGATGCTCCCGATCAGACAGGCCGTTATAGCCGCCGTTAATTCGTTTAGTTGCGCTTTTAATGTCGCCGTTGTCGGCATATCTATTAAGGTCATTTCTATTCCAGAACCAGCAGGCGCTTTCCAGTGCGCCGTCTTTGGTGCTGACATATTCAATTATTTGGGACAGTTTTTTTCCAATTGCATCCGCGAACATCGCATAGTTATGCGCCCCAGTTAATTGTATGACCCCACGGCCACGGTACTTCCATCCGTCTCCTGACGCTGCATTGCTGTTGCCCATACGGTCAGCATAAACCACATTGGCTATACGTTCTGGTTGACGGTGAAATGCATTTGCGTCTCGCCCTGCCCTCTGGAAGTATTTTCCGAATACTGCATTTAAGCCCTTCGCAGAGTAATTTAGATTTTCTTCTAGTACCGTAAAGTTCAAGCTCTCATGCCCACACTGGGCGATAAACATTGCAATGCGTTGGGGCGTGTTGATTTGGTACTTAGCAAGAATATCTTTGAGAGGTTGCTCCCAAGATTTCCAGTCTTTGTTGCCATGAAGTAGCTGTTCAATTTGCCCCGACGATAATATCATTTCTGTCCTGCATATTTACTGATTGCCCGATTTCCGAACCAGAATGCTAAAACTGCGCTCATAAGCCCAGCCGTTTCTTGATCCCACATAAGCTCAACAGCCTCTGTCCACTCTCCACCAGACTGCCCGACCTTAACCATGATGACCACTTTGGTGGCTACGAACAATCCGAAAAAGGCATAAGTAATAACAGGACGAACAGAACCCCGAAGAGCGTTGATAAATCCTCCAGCGTCGATAGATCGATCATGCTCATACAAGCCCCTTGTTTCTTCGATGTCTGCCTTTTTATCTAGCTCGACCAGCTTCATTTCAGACCGCTTTTGTGCAAGCTCTGTTTCGATTTGCATCATTTCAATGCGGTGCTTTTGCTGCTGATTGGCCTTAAAGTAATCAAGCACTGACGGCAAAAACGATGATCCGAAGCCTAGCAGGCTACCCAGAAGAGCCATCATGCTTTTTCACCATTTATGAAGATGCCAAAGCAACCAGTGAGTGCGCCCATACAGACGCTAACCAAACCCGCTTGGGCATTTGTTACTTGATCTGGGGGGATAGACATAAACCAGTGAACACTTTGATACGTCAGCACTGTAACAGCCAACATCATTATTCGCGGCAAAACTTTAAATTTATCAAACGTCTCTGGTGTCATAGTTTTATCCCATTTTTGTTAGTACAGTCATCAGCATAACGATTATCGCCGCACTGGCACCGATCATAATCGCCTCTAAACGCTTCACCCTCGTAAATAGCTCTTTGTGCTGTATGGTCACCTCTGTGCGTAGAGATGCAAAAGTGACATTTAGATCATCAATTCTGCTGTGTGCAGAGGCCACTGTGCGCTTATCCATATTTACACCTATTTACCACAAAACCACGCTCATTCATATCTGCCATTAGCTAGGTTCTGTAGGCCAAGTAACAGAGTTTGGAAATCCAGCTTGTTGTGGTACATCTAAAAGTTCTAAACGATAAGTTGTCCACAGGGCTTGTTCTTCAGTTGTCAAACAATTCCAACGTAAAACGTTCCCAGCTATAACGTCTACCGTTGATCGTAGTTGCTCATTACGTTCATCACGAATACCATTGGCTACCTCTTCTTCACTGACAACTCGGTTATCAGGAATAGTAGTCTCAACGTTAGTTTGAATGTTTATTTGCCTAATAGTCATATCTATTTCCTACTCATATGAAAGACTAACATTGCCTTGGTTAAAGTTTCCAGATGTTAGACGAGTGAGGCGAAGTTGAGTAAGTTCTCCAGTAAGTGTCTTGGAACCACCGCCGAATGCACCAGTGCCAGAGGTGTCTCTGGTTGCGCTATGTGTTGAAGCCCACTGATTTCCAGTTACTCTAGTCAATATCATTATTCCACTGGTAAAGTTACTGGTTACAGTCCTAACAATAGGAAAGCCATTTGTGCTATACAAGCCAGCCACTGTATGTGCAGACGAAGCAAGGTATCCTGATGCTTCAATCCCACCACTATCGCCTAGTTGCACTAAAAGGCGTTGGCTTGAGTCAGTACTAACATTTACTAAGTTTAGCGTTACTCTGTTTACACCAGAGGGAAGACCAGTGAAGTCAATGGCCGTGCCACTTGTTGTATTTACAGATGCTACGAGAGTAAAGGTTGAACCAGCAGCAGCCCAAGATATATCTGTACCATCTGATGTAAGAACTGTATCGGCTGTTCCGGGAGCTAGTGCTGCTGTGGTGCCACTCGGATTACTATATATAATCTCACCTCTAGTCAGTGTCGGGGGGCCATCAGACCAACTAATATCTGTGCCATCCGAAGTCAGAACTGTATTCGCGCCACCTTTGGCTAATCTAGCCGTTGCTCCAGAAGCATTGCCGTACAGGATGCTGCCGCGAGTAATGGCATCCAGTTGGTTTAATTCAGCCGCAGTGCTTGTGACAGCGGTGGACGCGATAGTTAATTTATCTTGAGGCACTACCAATCCAGCCGCGCCACCAAGAATTAAATCGTCTGCACTTGCATCCCACTGCATGTATGCACTGGCGGTATCTCCAAAGAACTTAACGTCATAACCAGTGTCATCAACTCCAACATTTACTGTTGCATCAACTTGAACAGCACCGTCAATATCCACGGCATCAAGGTTTGTTGTGCCATCAATGTCTACATTGCCGCTAATATCTAATGACGTACCTGTTAGAACCCCAGTAACGCCAAGAGTTCCACCAACCGTGAGGTTATCAGTCACCGTTGTTCCAGCCAGATTTACGTCTGTTAGAAGATCATAGACAACGCCGTTTGTGCTGCCCCCACCGTCTGTGGCTATCATTTTGACCTGACCAGCAGGAATTGCAATACCCGCTGGGCTTGAGCCTTGCTTCATCGTCAAAGTTGCAGACGTTGCATTCTCAATCAGCCAAACCTTTGAGATGGTTGCTGGCAAAAATGTTACTGTGCAAGCCTGACCACCACCACTCAATCTCAAGTACATACTTCGGTCAGCGTCCAGTGCGCCATCCGCGAGTGTTATGTTGTCTGCGGCGGCGTTGGCAATAACACGGGTGCCGTAGCTGAATGCTTCTGCAATCATTTCCAAGTTTAGGTTTGTGACCGTACCCCATGCGCCCGACTGATCGCCAGTCGCCATTTCATTAAGGCGTAAGTCGTTGTCATAGGATGAAGCCATTTTAGTCGATCCTTACAATTGCATTGTTTGCAGTTGCTGCTGGGAATACGATTTTAAAAGTACCGCCAGCAACAGAGAAGTCACCGCCAAAATTAAGAATGGCGATTGCACCTCTTGCGTTGCCAGATGCATCGCCCAGTGTCTTATTGTAGATCAATGCGCCAGCGGCAGTAAATGTTGCGCTTGTCCACTCTGGATCAGCCGCATCAAAAATACCACTAGTGCTGTTTTCTGTTACTGCCTTACTTGCCAAAGCAACACCGCCAGTGGTGTAGCCATTGCCGTCGGCAACTTCATTGCTGGTTATGTAACCATCCGTTGCCGCACCTAGACTTGCGCTGCTGGTGTACAACGCAATATAAATATTGTCACTGTCTAGGTGATGGTCGCCCAACAATACGTCTTTTTTAAATAACGTACTCATTGCTTGTGAAATTGACATTATATGCCTCCATTGTATTCTGCTGCGTAATCTCGTTGCATCTCTTGTACAGTAAGTTGAACTGCTTCGTCAAACTGGGTTTTATATAGAGATAAAGTTTCTGGCGCTTTTAAGAACGCAGAAGCCTCGTACAGAGCCGCAGCCAATAAAACTGTCGAAGCGTTAGTGTCGATCCAAGTGTTGGGATTACCGTTGCTCAGGCCCGTCTCAGGCGCGATAAAGTCCACGCTGTAGGCCAAGGCCGCAGAGGGCGTGGGAGCCAGTGTAATGACCGTTCCAGCCGTTCCTGCGCTATCTGTGCTGTACATGCGTGGGGTGCCTTGTGTCGCCGCATTGGGCCAATAGTCGCGGATGTAAGAATCCACCCTGTGGTCGAGATACGTCACAACATTTGTGTCGGTAATTGATACCTGTCGGATCATTCTCGCCGTGGGAATTGTGTATGACGCCGTGCCTTGCACAAGATTAGCCGCAGCAGATGTCGAGCGGAAGCACGGCATATTTGGTAGGCGCTGAAAAACCATTTCTTCAGCCTGCGCTATGATCGTGTCAATAGACGCAACAAACTCTGTCGAGTCATCTTCCAAAAATTCTTGGATATTGGCTTTTAGTGTTGTGTAGCTCATATTATTCGCCCCATCCATCTTCTCCCCAGCCAGCATTACCCCAGCCAAGTATATCTATGCTTTCATTTCCAACACCACCCGTGCCACCAACGCCAGTCTCTACTTTTTCAAGCTGCACTGTTTCTGCACCAACATCGCCGTCTCCAGCCACGCCAGTAGCAATTTTGGTGACTTCTTCAGTTATTGTGCCAACACCGCCTGTGCCGCCAAGACCTGTGGCAATTTTATTTGTTTCTGGCGTTTCGTCACCAACTTCACCATCACCAGCAACTCCAGCAACTCCAGCTTGCAAGTCAGCAACGTATGTTGGATTGCCGATTGCACCTGTGCCGCCAACACCATCTTCATCAATTGATATTTCAAGAGCCTCAACGCCAACCGCGCCAGCCCCGCCGCCGCCAGCAACGCCAGATGGGTGCGCGACAGGAATTTCGTCACCAACATCACCATCACCAGACACTCCATTAGGTGCGACAATAGATTGAACAATCTCATCCCCAACGTCACCATCACCACCAACACCAGTTACGATATCACTTAATTCAACCACTACAGAAGCGAATACAGGCGTATTTGCCGTTCCTCCCATTCCACTATGTACCGAACAATAATAATAAAGTGTTGGTGCGGAATTTGCGACAACTATCTGGGTGTAAGCATTTGCCTGTCCCGGCGTTCCTGACGTTGTCACTCCTGTGGTGTATTCACTTCCCCCACCATGCGTTCCGTTTGGAGTACTAGAGAACCTGAGCGGATGCCCAGAATTAGAAGATGCGCTCTGATCAAAATAATACGTCCTGCCTTCCATTAATTCCAGCGTGTCTTGCTGAACGCCAGCGATGAAGTATTTGTTTGCCCCACCAACATTTTGCACTGTCACTGCCAGCGTAACAACTTGATCAAGATCAACGGCAACATTCCCCGTTCCGCTCACCCCAGAAGAAATTATGTCGCTGGCTGGCTCTGCATCACCAGCCTCGCCAACGCCAGCAACGCCAGATGGTTCAAAATTGCTACTTACGAGTAAACTTATTTGCCCCGTAAACGCTGTACCAGCAATCCCAACATTAGTTGTTAATCTGCGATCAGCAAATATGTCGAAATTAAAACCAATAAATATTTCAACATTTTCTGGGTCATTGTCTGGCCGTGGATTAAACAGGGCCGTGGCATCAACAACATTTTTTGCAGGCGTTAACTGTGGGTTTTTTGGCTCCCAATCTTCTGGTGATACGCGCAGGCCGTCCCAAGTCGTTTTTAATTGCGTATAGGGAACCCGAAGGCCACTTCTATCGCTTATCGCTTGAGATTTTTTTCCCCGTGCGTATTTTGCCATTAATATAAATTCAGCGCAGTTGGCTGAACCCTCAGACTTACGCCATCATTATCTGACGCTGCCGCAAACGTGAATGCCCTTTCGTAGATTTCGTTTAACACTTGGAACCTGTCTGGAGCGTTTTTTAGCGCCAGCTTGCTTGCCAGCCCCGCGCAAATGCAGTCGCTCCAGCGATATGGCACGTCAGCGTCTTGATTGCTGGCCGTGATGTCATCTAGCTGGTTTACTGACCAATAATTCAAGCTGTATGTGGTCACGTCTGGTATTTGCCAGATGTAAATCAGCGGCGTATATTGCTTGTCCAGCATATACTGTGATGGCTTTCCCGAAGATGTTTTGTTTGGCAGTTGGTTATAATCCGCAATGGACACACGATTGATGATTTGATCGGACGTGTCCGTGCCTGCGCTATCTCTAATGACGGCGTCCATAATGTCGATGGTGCCAGCAGGAAGCGTGTACGGCGTTGTCTGGTCTTTTACCAACGTCAGGGTTCTTTGCTCCACTGCCCAGTAATTGATGCCTCTGTTGGCCCACTCACTAAACAACAGGTTTAGGCTGCGCCGTGCAGACACAGCCTTATAACCTGTTTGGGTTTGCGGATCGATCCCACACCGCTCAAATGCCTCTGCGATGATTTCTTCAACATCTGGGCGAAACGCTACTGTGCCTGATAGTGCCATGAAGCAATCCTATGCGTAATGTTTTTTCATCCGCATGACGATATTATATGTATCGCCAGCGGCCCCAAGGCCAGTTGTTGTGAATAGGACATCACCAGTTGTGCTTCCATATTCTACAGTTGATGGCAATCCACCAAATTTGCTGAAGTCTTGGTATCCAATATCATCAGCAGCCATATGCATCATAATGACATCTGTGCCTGCGTCTGCTTCCACCATGACTGTCATGCCTTGGATTATCCACCAGCACTCCAGAAGACTTACCGAATTGCAGGACGCACCGTTTGCGTTTTTTGCCAGAGTTGAGACATCAACTTTTTTCACGGCATCTTCATCGCCAGTATCAACATATTGCAATTGGAATGCCATGACTACTTCGCTGGTATTTTCAGAAAGCGTTTTTATGCTTGTAATATTAGCCACTTTGACCCTCCTATAAATTGCTGGTGGGGCCGAAACCCCACCAATAAATTATGTTACGTTGTTGCTTTGTGCATAGACAACGGTGACTGCGCCAACACCATTTCCAGTGTTTGCTGTGGTAACGATCAGCCTGTGATCGCCTGTGCCTGTGTTCAGCCACTTTGACGTGCGCGTTGCGTCAGTACCGGGACTTGCTGCCACGATGCCCACTGCGTTGCCTTGGATGGCTCCAGCCGCAGTTAGAGAGGTTGCCGCACCAACGCCGCCAAGGCCAAGAGTTGTGGCTCCACCGCTCCACGCTGTGGTTACAGTCACATCAATTGAGATAAGCTGACTGTTTGGGGGGATAATAATATCTGTGGTGGTTGTTGTTGCTGTTTGATCAATCGCAGCGGTTTGCGAAAGGACAACAAAACCTGTGTTTTTCATGTTAGAACCAACAGTTGTTCCGCTGGTTTCTTTAATCGTGCCTGATTTAATCGGGCCTGAGAAAGTTGTAGTACCCATGTCGATCTCCTGTCGTGGGTTAAGTCAGGCGCAGAGCGCACCTGTCAGGGATGTCGGCACAATACAACAGGTCTGAACAAAAAGAAAGGGCGATCCGAAGACCGCCTTTTTTGTAACGCTAACGGCGTTAGTGTTATGTTTCGGCGTTATCTATGACCCAATCATCGGTAAGTGTTTCGTTTATTTCCCCATCGTTTTCTGAAAACATATCAGGTTCGTTCATTTCCAATTCTTCTTGCATATACTCCTCTAGTATGTGTGGTTCATCCCACTCATACCCATGCTCACTGGGTGTACCATAAGTCTCGCGCAACCAATCTTTTACGTCCTTAACCCGAACTTTGATCTTAATTGTTTTTGTGCGTTGCACATTGACCGTTGCAGTTACATTGATTATTGCCATTTTTTCCTCCTAGTTGAATGGGGGCGCGTGGCCCCCGCTTTGATTAAAAGTATCCACGCAGTCTTTCACAAAGATCATCTTCATGCAGACGGCCTTCTGACAATGCAATTCCCACTGGCTGAAGCTCTTCGCGCTCAAAACGTATCCAAGCCTCTGATCCATAACGAGGTGTGCCTTCATCCCAATGATCCAGATTTATTGAACCACCAGCTTCCAAATGATTTTTTATGCGCTCAACCAATTTATTAATACGCTCTTGGCACTCCCAGTATGGGTGACTTGCAGATGATAGACCAAAATTATGGCACCACGTTCTGCCGCTATGATCGGCAATGGTCACATAATAATTTGTGGCTACGTTATCGCTTGGCTCTTCAGCGTAAGGATTTCTCCACTCATACTGCCAGTCTGAGAGGTATACGTCTGCTACTTGACTGCGATCCATTTTTTTCTCCTCTGTTTCTCTTATGATTGATATAAGGGATACAATCTAGAATACAATAAGCAGATACAAATAAAATGCATTTTTATTTAAAATAAAAAAAGGGGCGATCCGAAGACCGCCCCAGTTTGACCCAACAAGGAAGAGGAGAGTGGGTTGTTTATGCTGCGCCTTCGGTTCCGAAGATGCCGCGCCAGTCGGTAAACCCGAAGCTGTAACGCTCACGAACTTTATACCGCACGTTGCCAGTCTCAAAGTCGCCTTCCATGCCCTTTTTCATTGCTGAACGGGTGAAGTGCTTCAGACCATCTGGAACGTCAGTGGTAATAAAGAACGCATCTGGATCAGTCAGACGGCGCATGATGTGATAGCCCCGTGGCAGATAACCACCAGCCTTAATCGCGTTGATGTCGTTATCGGCAGTGCTTGGACGCAATGCTGATTCCAGCAGACGCTCTGCGGTAAACTGATAAGCAGTTGGAATAACCAATTGCATACCCTGTGCCGCAATGCGAAGGCCACGATCATCTTTCATGTCGCTGATGTTAATCAGGATCGACTCAAGAGATGTTTCAGACAGATCAGCCGCCGTGGCAAGCACGTTGGACTGGTTGCCGTTCTGTGTTGGGTGCGATGCACTCAACATGGTTTGACCGTCACCACCAGTAAATCCAGCGGCTTGAGCGTTATTCAAGACGTTAGCAGCCTTGATCTCTTTGGTCGATGCCATTGAACGTGCCAGCGCCTTTGTGTAGCGCGAAGCCAGCGAACCATACTGACCATCTTCTTCAGCTTCCTCAGTGATTGAGAACGCCAAGGCGATGGTTTCGTGCTGGTAACGCGCAGTCCACTGTTGGCTTGCGCTGTCGTAAGAGACGGCTCCACCTTCAGTTTTTGTTGGCGCTTGTCCAAATCCACTCAAAAGTACGTCTTCCTCGTAAGCCTTTTGAGAGCTATTCGATTCAAAGACGGCCTCGTATTCAGCGGGATAGCTGTCGTACTCAAGTCCAAAGAGAGTGTTCAGACCCGGCTCTAGAGTTTTTGCAAAACTCGCTCTATTCATTGCCATTGTTCATGCCCTCCTATATGCCAGCAGTGGCTTTGAGAATATGCTCGTTTACAAGCACCTCAACCACAGCATTTGTGCCGAAAGCATTATCTGGTGAATCATACAATGCGATGATTTTGGCACTTGCTGTGCCAGTACCCATTGTTGAGTTCAACTCAAACGCTGACCTTCCAGTTATTGTGGAACCTGTTCCAGCAACAACATCGGCGCAGTTGCCGATATTTGTCTGTGCAGGCGCTCCATCAGACTGGACTTTATACACGATATATGGATCGTCATAAACATATGCACATATATCTGTAGCTGTTGTTCCTGACGGCCAATACTCACTGTATACATATGAACCATCAGAGGCAGTGTACGACACACCGTCAAACACACCGATATTGTTGGTTTCTGTCGCAGTGTGAGGTGTGATAACCCCATCTGCTGTCAGAATGCAGAGATCACCCGAAAAGATGTTCTCAGCCAAACCAGACGTAATGGTATATTTATTGGTGCGAGGTGCATTACCGCTCATGTGACGGACGGGTACAAACCCGAATGCGGCGTCTACATTTGCCATTTTTCGCTCCTATAGCGTTAAGGTTAATCGCTCATGGCAGAAAGTGTTCTGCCGCGACTTACTTCGGACTTACGTTCTTGAAAGAACGTCTGCCCACTACGCCGTCCAAACGCATCAAGCTCTCCTGCGACTGATTCATTTTGCTCTTCGTTTTTGCCTTCGTAATACCGTTTTTGCGCGGCATGACGTTCCTTTGGCATTTCGCAAAGCAACATTCCTTCAATCCCAATTGATCCTGTCCACTGTCCATGATTGATAGTCGGAAACAACTTTTCTTTCACAGTGTCAGCAGAGCGTGGCTCCCAACCTTCGCGCATTCTTTTATACACGTTGTCGGGGGTGTCTTTCCCTTGAATCGAGGTTGCGACCCAGCGTTGGACATAGCCGGGACGGGCTTCTGGTGCGTCCAACAGTGCTGGTGGTTTCCACGCCGCTTCTGTGCGAGATTGCTCGTCGCGGGTGGAAGATCGTGATTGTTCTGCACGAACATTTCTTTTCTCAGGCATGACTATTGTTCCCTCTGTTGACGGCGAATTTCGGCTTCATATTTCTTGAGACCACGTTCATCGTTTATACCAAGTTCCCTAGCCATTCTAAGCTGCTCTTGCGTCATACGCACACGATTGCCCTTGTAAGCTGAAGACCCGCCCGTAGTGGGGGCGACTGGAGACCTACCTTTTGGTCTTTGCTTTGGACTTGGCCCTGACTTTAACTCAGGAAATACTTTTTGTAAACGTCCGTTAAGTTGCGCGTAATATTCGTCGCTATTCTTGTCGAACCCTTCCAAATCTAATTGCACATCTATGGCCCGTGCAGCGGCTGTTTCTCGTTCAAAACCTGTGGCATTAAACCAGTTATTTTGCTGCCACCATCCCATTGCCTTCTCAGGCGGTGGATTGCCCTGCTGCCGCTGTGGCTGCTGCTGTTGGCGTTGCTGCTGTTGCTGCCGCTGTTGTTGCCGACCATGCTGCTGCGCCTGTGCCACGCGCATTGCCGCTCTCATGTCGGCTATCTGCTCTTGGAAGTTAACTTGGGCGTCAGTGTCGCCCTCCTCCACGGCCTTGTGCAGCGCCTGCTTGGTCTGCTGGTATCGGGAATTAAATTCCTGTTCAGCGTTTTGCTGCGATCCCTGCTCCAGACGCTCTAGCCGCTTTTGCAGTTGCGCGTTCTGCTCTTGTATTTGCCGCGCTTGTATTTCGGCCTCTCTGCGCTGCGCTACGAGCTTGCTGATGCGCTTCTGCACCTTTGGCCCATAGTCTGGCTCCTGATCATCAGCGGCCTCCACAGGGTCTTCCTGTGGCTTCTCAGGCTTTGGCTTCGGCTCGTCGGTGATTTCTATTTCAAAATCACCCTCCTTGCCTTCCTTGGCCGCTTGGATTTCGGCCTCGATTTCTTCAAGAATTTTCTCTTGTTCCGACATGGCTCTACCCCAAATATGCGGCGACTTCGACGCCGTCTGGTAAAATGGACGTTAGCTCATCGTCATTGAGCAACAAAAACTTTACGCCCTTCACAACGATTTTTTGACCAGCGTATTTACCGTAGGTCACGCGATCACCGATTTTTGGCAATACGCCAGACTTCCAGCGTTCTCCTGTGTCGCGGTCACGATACGCTAAGTCACCCATTGCACAGACGGTGCCGTGGGCGGTCAAGTATTCCTCGTTGTCCTTTGAGGTGTCTGGCAGCAGAATGCCGCCTGCGGTCTTCATTTTTACCTGATTTGGCTGAACCAAGACCTTCCAATTCATGGGAATTGGGATTTGATGGGAACCAATGGTCGCACTGGTTTCTTCATCTGTGTATATACGGTCATGTTGATGAGACATGGTTATTCATCCTCTTTGTTTATGCTTTTGATCGTGTCATGTATTACGTCAGATGCTTGTTCTAGCCCCTCTGCAATACCCACGTTTTTGTGATATGCTTCAAAGTCAGACATTCGACCCCGAAGCATACTGTCAGCTATTTCAAGCCGTCTCTTTTCCAGATTGTTTCTGATCTGCTGGAGCAGATCGCTTATTGTCATTCTTAACGCCCCCCGACATGGAGACGCCTGTGACGTGTACCGTTACGTCTTTATTGTCTGTCATCAGTATCCCCTTTTCATTGATTTCTTTTTATTCTTTTTTTTCTTTTTTACAACCTTTGCAGTTTTCTTTTTACCATATTTCATTTTTTTTCCTTTCATCAGGGAGGGAAAGCTGGCTCTATTCATCGTAATTGCCAACGGGGTTTTGCATTTCCATCAGCTTTGCGCGTTCTGCGGCTGTCATAGGATCAAACTTGCCATAAATTAATTCATCAAGTTGTTTTCTTGTTAATGGCGTATCTGTCTGCGATGAAATAGGCTCTTTAAAAAGACTTAGTGCGCCCGTAGCGTCTCTTTCAGCCTGTGGACGATCTGCGCGGCCATACTGCCGAAGACTTTTTATGCTATCTGTCTTCATGTCATCCATGACCGATCCACCACCAAAAACTTTATTTTTCAAACGGCGCAAAAATGGACTGACGTATGGATTGACTCTCTGGGCTGTCTTTAGAGCAGTACCCACAGCGCCAGAACCAAGAGCGGTAAATACACCCTCTTCA
>ERZ651776.508-NODE-508-length-54156-cov-6.914569_pt1 | contig 54156 bp, 32 predicted proteins | sample MGYA00514761_ERZ651776 | MGnify/ENA metagenome assembly ERZ651776
GGAAAACGTACCGTTCAATTTCTCGCTCGTTTCGAAGTACATCTCCGCGGTTTCTGTTTCCTTTTCTTTCCGTCTCTTTTCGCCGCGTTGGCGGTGGGAAATGAAATCGTAATATTTCGGCGCGGAGAACTCGAATCTGTTTTTGATGAGACGATGATGACGTGAAGAAGAAACAACAAATGTGATGCGTCAGTTCACGGGAAATGTTTCAACGGACATGTGACGGCTTTCTGATGCAGAAAAACAAAGGGAAAAGGTTTTAAGAAGAAAGAAGCGCGCACGTTGGATCCATTCAAAAATCAATCTGTGCGAGTGCTATTGCTTTTCTGGCAAAGGCCGTCTCGTCTCGAGCGAGGATTGGAGGAGGAGGACGTGTTGATGATGAAAATTTTAATGTGGCGAAATTTATCCCAACGGTTGGTTCTCTTTCCTCTCTCTGCTTCTCATTGATTACGCTCGAAAGCGAAAGGAAACTTTTAGTAGTAGTATTCAAATAGTATAATGTTACAACATAGAGTTTGGCCGCCGCTGCTGATGCTGCTGCTGCTGCTAAGAAGGAAGAAGAAGTGATAGAGGACTTTAAAATCCATCAAAAAATCATCGTCGTCATCCCAACAGCTCCATCTCCGCTCTGAGCGCTTCCAACTCCTCCTCTTCCGTGGAGGCGATTTTCTTCACGTTCGCGGGCATCTTCGGCACCGGTTTCATCTTCGGCACGTCCGGCATCACCACCACCTCTTCTTTACTTTGAGTCGTAAACCCAGGTTCCAGTTCTTCGATTTCTTTCTGCAAGAGCGCGTCTTCCACGTCCAACGCGTCCAGCTCCGCCAGCTCCGCCTCTAACTCGTCCTCGTCCAACTCCGCGGCGTACCCGACTTGTTGCCCTAACGCCTCGTTCACCTGCCTCATCTTCTCCGTCTGATCGCTAATCTCGTCCATAACTTTATCCACTTTATCCACGTCCGTTTCTTTTGCCAACTGTTTCATCGCTCCCGCTCCGGATTTTAACGCGTTGAACGTCTCCGCCGTCGCCTTCGATCCCTCGAGGACAATCATCTGTTCCTGTAATTTCAACTGTTGGTTTGCAACCACTTCGCACTGCGACTCGTATAACTTTTTCCGTTTCAGGCATTGCAAGGCGGCTCGTTTGTTCCCCGAGCGGTTGAACTCTCTCGCTTTTTCCAGTTCTGCGGATATCTTTTTGATTAATAACGCTTCGCGTTTATCCAGCATTTCCAAAGTCTTCGTGTTGTAGTCGTCCCCGGCGTCATCGTGTTTTGTACGATGATGATGTGAGAGAGAAATGATGGTGAGTTTACTACTCAGTGATGTTGAAGATCGATGCGAAAAAAGAAAAGAAGAGATCTTCGCTAGAGAGCGATAAAACCACTGCGCGCGTCTGCATCGTCGTTTTTAAGCGTCTTCTCTCGCAAAACGACGTAAAGAGAGACACCATTTAACGCGCGAAAGAACGAACGAACGAACGAACGAAATCAAATCCCCCCGAAACACTTTTGAGACGCACATCTTTCAACTTATCGACGGCATCGAACGCGGCTCGCCCACTCGTCGTCGACCCAGAACCAGAACCACCTTTAGAGGAGGATGAAGACGAAGGACGACCAGATGATGCGCTCGAAGAAGAAGGGTTACCGAACAGTCTCTTGAACATGATGAATATGTGAGAGGAAGAATTGGTTTTTTTTTTTGTGAGGGAAAAGAGGTGCCTGCCGTTTGAAGGAAGAGGGTGAAAAGACTAGAGATAAGACGAGAAAAGACGACGCCTCTCGCAGTAGTAGTATACGTAGTATTCGTGGTGTTATTAAACGCGCCTGCGCCGGAAACGACGCGGGCTTTTTTCTTCTTCGGTTGCGCCGGTTTCGTTCGGCGTTTTTCTTTTCCTTTTTCTTCTTCTTCTCGTTTATTCGTCTTCGCCGAGTAAATCGAACACGTTCGATTTCTTATTCGCGGTCCCGTTTCCGTTTTCCCCGGCTGGTTTTGTTGTTTCGGTTTGCTCTTTCCTTTCGCTGCTGTTCTTTTTCGCCGGCGCTTCCTTGACGGAGATGAATCCGTCCGCGTCTGGGACGTTGGCTGGTTTCTTTTCTGACGACGGTTGTTGCTTTTTGCCGTTGTTCTCGGACGACGAAGATTTGTTGGCGTTGCTCTCTTTGCGAGCCGGTCGAGAGTCTCTTCCGCTCACTCTGAGCTTTTTCAAGTCTTCGTAGAGTTGGTCGATTTCAGCGGCGCGTTCGTCCGTGGCGTCGTCGCCTTCGTTTTCTTTCTTGAGCGCCGCGATTTTGTCCTTCAACTCTTGCTCTTCTTTGGAGATTTGGCGACTGCTTCCACCGCCGCCGCCACCTCTGCCGCTGCTGCTGTCTTTTTTCTTATCACCTAACTCTGCTAAACGTTTCTTTTCCTCCAATTTGGCTTCTTCTATGCGCTTATCTTCTTCTAACCAGTCTTTACCGGAAGCTTTCAAAGCCTCTTCTCGCGGTCTGGCGCCGCCAAAGAGGGAACTTCTGGCCTCGGAAGTCGATTCTCCAACAGGCGTTTCGCGTTTTTTCAGTTGCAATTTCGGTCGATTTACGAGTTCTTCCGCGGAGGCTTCTCGCAATTCCTCCTCTTTTCGCGGTTCTCTGCGTTCTCTGCGTTCGAATTCGCCGGATTTGCGACGTTCGGGAACGGGCGCTCTCGGCGCGTCTTCGACGTACTTCACATCCACCGGTTTCGCGCCGCCAAAAAGACTGGAAGAACCCGCGGGTGCTTCGGCTTTCTTATCGGCACCTTCCGATCGTTTTTGTAAATTCAATCGCGGACGCTCGCGAACGGGTTCGTATCGATCGTCCTCTCTGACGCTCGTTCGTTTCGACCAGTCGCCGGTATCCGCGCGACTCGGTCCCAGCGGTTCGCGCGGTTCGCCTCCTCCTCGTCGATCTTCTCCTCGATCCTCGTATCGCCGATCCCCATCGCCGCGGTCTCTGAAACCACCACGTCTTTCTTCTCTTTCCGGCAACACCGCTCTCTTCGACCAATCTCCGGTATCCGCGCGACTCGGTTCCGGCTCGCGCCTTCGCTCTCTCCCGTCTTCGTCGAAATCGCGATCGTCGTCTCTCCTTCCGCCGCGAGATGACTCATCTCTCCGATCCCGATCGTACCGATCTCCTCTGTCCCCGTACCGATCTTCCCTGTCCCCCCTGTCCCCGTACCGATCGCCGCCTCTCCGATCGTACCTATCGCCTCTCTCGCCGCCTCTTCGATCGTACCTATCGCCTCTCTCGCCTGCGTCCTCGTCTCGATCTCTCCCGCCGCCGTACCCGCCGCCACCGCCACCACCTCTGTCCCCGCCGTAATCTTTAAACGCCCCACCTAACTCCCCTGGTCGTCGTCTCTCGCTTTCCTCTTCCTCTCTTCGTTCTCGATTCGGCGCCTTCGGGAGCGCGTACACGTCCACGTGGTCTGATCCTCCACCCGATCCTCCTCGGGACGGTCTGTACACGTTATCGTCGGTAATCGGCGCGGACACGGAGCTGGTAATCCCGGAAAACTCCGCTAAGGAGAGTTTCGTCCCTTTCTTTTTCTTGGATGTCTTTTGCGCTTCGCCTAAGCTTGGAAACTGCGAGCCGGAGGAACTCCCCGTCGCATTCGTGGTTGGCGGCGGACCGAAACTGTCCCCTAAACCGGGGAAATCCGGGAGCTTCTCCTCGTCGTCGTCGTCCCATGATTTAGCATTAGTGGAAGTTTTGTTACCCCACGCGGACATGATTGTATTATTAAATAGTGTGTGTGATGAAGTGTTTGTTGTTGATGTTGATGTTGTAAAAGCGTGCGAACAAAGTTTGTGTTTGATGTTGTTTCTGCGCGTCAGTGTGTGTGAGATTTTTGGGGTCGTCGAAAACTTTTTTTCGGAGGAGAAATGTAGTCTTGTGGGCTTTGAAAGGTAAACAACGCGTACATATTCCAGCGTATTTCTAACATCAGAGACGCCCGCCGGTTTTCCCACCTCCTCGAGGCGTACCTTCCACCGGTCTCCTTTGTTTCTTATCCTTGCGAAAGTCCCGCAAAGCTTTCTCGGCTTCGGATTTGAGGACTTTTTCTCTCTCGTCGAACGGTAAGGTCTCTAAAGACATGGCGGATTCGATGATATCTCTCGGTTCGATTTCGTCCGGGTCGCAGTTGTCGAAGATGAGAGAGCCGACGCGTTTGATTTTTCGAGAAGAGGTTTGTTGGTTTTGAGCGCCTTCTTGTTCTCGTTCTTCGTCCTCTTCTTCGTCGGAGACGTTGACGGAAGAGCGCTGACTGTTTCGACGCGCGACGCCTGGCACGAATCTTTCCAAGAAGTCACCAACGATGGGACTTCCTGGTCCAGTTTCGTTTCCGTCTGATTGTTCACCGGGGGTTCCTCGACCGCGCGAACGCGAGCGACTCTTTTCGCCGTTTCTCTGAGACGGGTGCTTGTGCTGAATGTCCGAAGAGTAGCTGCTACCGTTCGCAGTTAACGCTTCAGATTGTTTGCGCGCCAGCATGTGCTCGAACGAGCCTCGACTGCAATAATTGAGCGTGTTCCAAGACGGCACGCGTCCTCGCGTGGCGACGTTTCGTCGATCCATTTTCATCTCTCTCAATTCGCGGACGCACTCATCCAAAGTATGTTCGATGCCGCACGCATTTTCAATCGCGCCGAGTTTCGGCCACGTTTCGCGTTCGCCTAAAGTAGCCGTGTCGAATAAGTGTTCTCTCGTCGGATTGGATTGAATCATTCTTAAGTGCTTCCACCCATACGCCATGACGACGGTCACGTCACCTTCCCACGTTTGGCCGAACAGTTTCGCCACGTCCAAAACGTCCGCGCCGGGGATAAACTCGAGAAATTGTTGACATCTGTGCTTCCACTCAGACTCGACGAAATCGGCAATCCACGAAAGCGTGGGGTGCAAAGACGCAAACCATCGTTTTATTCTTAAAATTGGAACGATGTGCGGATTGGTTTGACTGACGATGAAATAGTTCACGTTGAATAGTTGCGACAACGCCTCCATGGGTAAATCGGCTTGTAAAGATCCGTCGCGCCAGCGCTGCGTTTTGCGACCTTTGCCGCCTTCGTTCGCGCTGGATTGCCACGGAACAAACGCGCCGTTCCGTGCTTTTGCTAACAACGGCTGCGGCGGGAACAACGATGGAAACGCGCACGAAGCGGCGACGGCAGACCAGATGACCAAGTGTGGTGACGTTAAGTAGTTCAACAGTCTCGGTTTTTGGCCCGGTCGGGCGTCCGCCGGGGAAACGCAGACGGACAAAATTCTTCCGCCAGATCTATCGTACGCCTCTTGAAAGGTCAAATCGCCGTATAAATCTCTCAAACACTTTTGGAAGAAATCAATGTTGTGCATGCCTCCAGTTTTGACCAGATGAAACATAGAAGTTAAGAAGTCCGTGCCGGAGAAGAAAGTCAAATCCGGCAACGCGGATTCAAAGTTTTCGTCGCTAAAGAAATCGTGCAACTCCTCGCTCGTTCGCGTGCACACCACCGCGGCTATGATGCTTCCAACGGAAGACCCAGCTAACACTCGCGGCAACAAATTTCTCCTGTTGAGCGCTCGGCACACGCCGATGTGAAACGTTCCTAAACTTCCTCCACCGGAAAGGAGTAAACCGGTTCTCCCGAACACGTGTCTCGTTTCTTGTAAAAACGAAAGCTTTTCCGTCACGGGAATCTGCGAATCGTTCGATATGAGCTTCAAACACGTCTTCACCTCGTTTATGTATTCTCGGACTAACTTCGGTACGCCTCCGACGGGCGCGTGTAACCGCCTCCCGAGGTTGGACATGTTCCCTAAGTTTCTCAACAGTTCCGCTCTCAAACCGAACATGATCTCCTCGACGTCTCCGGAGTTCCTTTGCACTCTCAAAACTCTCAACTGCTCCGCGATTAACGCGCGATCGTACTCTCTCGGCGTAAAACCGGTATACTTTTCCTCTCTTTTGTGTTGCCTTTGAAACCCGACGCACCCAAAGTCGTCGTTATCCATCGATTCTTTTTTCTGGTCAAAACTACTGCTCTTCGTTTGTTGGTCTTCTCTGTGGTGACTTTCTTTGGTATTTGTACCGTTATGACTACTATGACTCAATCGAAACAATCCGTTCAAACTGTTCCCGAACTTCCCACCCTTCAGTCCTCTTTTATCGCTCGAACAATACGTAATCGCGATATTTTCCTCCTCGTCCTCTTCAAACTGCTCCAACTCTTCCTCTAAAGTCACGTACTTGGCGTACGTCTCGCACTTGGACATCCGCTTCAATATGCTCCTCTTCACGCGTTCCTTCCGCTGTCGATGCCGTCGCCGTTTCGCCGTCGCCGTTTGCCTCGCGAAATACACGAGAACAGAAATCACGCACACCTCCTTATAAAACGAAAACGGATCGACGATGAACTCGTACACTTTCGACAAAGCTTTATTATTTTGCTCTCGCGACGATTGAGACGACGACAGAAAGGGAAGTTTCGCCAGCAAAGGGTGGCCGATTTTTCTTCGATAATTCGCGGTAAAATCAGACGCGAAATTCGCTCGCGCGAACGACCACTCGTCTCTTTTCTTCCGGATTTGTCCGACGATTTCTTTCGCATCTTTCAGCACCGCTCTCAAAACGCCGCTCTCGTTCGTTTTCGTGGCAGCACTTCCACCACCTCCTCCTCCAGAAGATGACGACGACGATGCGGTCAAATTCCGAGTCATCAAAAACTTCCCCAAAACCGGTGGTCCGTTCGTTCTCGCCCCGTCCTTTCCTCCTCCTCCTCCAAAACACGCCGCATCGAAAAGGTAGGACAACGCTTCCAAGTGTCCTCTTTCCATGACGACGATTCTTTTCAAAGCTGCTTTTTAAGTCGTCGTTGTTGTTGTTGTTGTTCTTAAAGAAGTCCTCTATTGGGGAAAAGTGAGGTCAAAGCGTGGACGCTTTTTGACAGTTACGACACGAAATGCGTCATTGAAAAGACCGCTCTGGTCTGTCGAACGTAAGAGTTGCAACCGAGGAATACTTTTTGAGTCGACTCTTTTTAAGCGCGAGAAGAAACTGTTGTCGTTCGTTTCCCATTCTGAAAGGTCGCCATTTATACGCTTGGAAACGCGAGAAACGATTGACTCACAATTCACGAGACGAAGAGCGGGGAAAGCGATTGCATTCGAGAAGACTACGCGCAGACCAAGAACGATGAGCGAGGACTTCGAGAAGAAGCACATGAACAGTTTTCGAGCGAACGAACGCGTGGCGCATTTTTCGAGGACCGTTTCGATGCGCACTAATGCTACGAATAACACTGTTTTGACGAGAAGTTCTTGCAACGCTTCTAAAGATGATGGGCGAGCGGGTGCGCTGGAAATTCTCGATTCGAGAACGGGGCGGAAATACGTAATCCCAATCTCCTCCGATGGCACGATCAACGCCTCGGCGTTTAAAGATATCAAAGGACCAATGAAAGAGAACACGAGTTATGAGAGTAATAAAGGTTTAGTTGTATACGACCCAGGGTACACGAACACGAGTCCGTGCGTGAGCCGAATAAGTTACATCGACGGCGAGAAAGGGATTTTGAGGTACCGCGGGTACCCGATCGAGACGTTAGCGGAGAAGAGTTCGTACTTGGAGTGCGCGTTTTGCGTGATTTACGGGAACTTACCGACGGCGAACCAACTGGCGGATTGGAGAGAGGCGATTTCGAGGCACTCGGCGTTGCCGATTCCGGTGATTAATACCATCGAGGCGTTGCCGCACGACGCGCACCCGATGGGGGTGATTTTGGCCGGGTTGAACGCGTTGTCCGTGTTTCATCCGGAGCAAAACCCGGCGTTAGCCGGGAACGGGATTTATCAAAACAAAGACGTGCAAGATAAACAAATCGTGAGAATTTTGGGGAAGATGACGACGTTGGCGGCGCACGCGTATCATCGAAACACAGGGAGGAAACCGGCGCCGCCGAACGCGAGGTTATCGTACGCGGAAAACTTTTTGTACATGTTGGACGCTGGTTTGGATATTTCGCATAGGCCGAATCCAAAGTTGGCGAAAGCGTTGGATACGATGTTTTTGTTACACGCGGAACACGAGATGAACTGTTCGACCGCGGCGTGCAGGCATTTAGCCTCGAGCGGCGTGGACGTGTATTCCGCCGTCGCCGGCGCGGTGGCGGCGTTGTACGGGCCGTTACACGGAGGCGCGAACGAAGCCGTGTTGAGAATGCTCGAACGCATCGGCTCGGTGGAGAACATTCCCGACTTCATCGAACGCGTGAAAAGAAAAGAAGTAAAAATGTTTGGATTCGGCCATCGAGTGTATAAGAACTTCGATCCGAGAGCGAACGTAATTCGAGGGATCGCCGAGGAGGTGTTTTCGTTAGTCGGACGCGATCCGTTGATTGACGTCGCGGTGGCGTTGGAGAAACACGCGAGAACGGACGAGTATTTCATCAAACGCAAGTTGTACCCGAACGTAGATTTTTACTCTGGTTTGGTGTATCGCGCGTTGGGTTTCCCGCCGGAATTCTTTACCGTTTTGTTTGCCATTCCGAGAGCGGCGGGATATTTAGCGCATTGGAGAGAGCAGTTGGCGGATCCAGACCTGAAAATCGCTCGACCGCAACAAGTGTATAAAGGCGAATGGTTGAGAGATTACCCGGAAATTAACCAAAGAGACGAGCGACAGGAACACATGGGCGTCGTCAGAGCTTCGAACGCGACGAGACGTCGAATGGCGGGAACCAGAGGCGGGACTGGATTTTTACGAGATCCGGGGTCGCAAATCGTAGCCACGAAAGAAATATCGTTGAGCACGAAAGGGTGGGGGAGTTCCGCAGGCGAACAAGGTTCGAGCGGTATCGAGCATTTAACCGGACGTTAGAGAGAAAAAAAGAGAGAGCGGAGAGAGAGCAATACACAAATATCTTGTACCTGGTACATTTGAACATATAAAATAAGAACACACATTAAAATCGATCGTTAACGTCGTCCCAATCGCGCGCCGTGGTAATAGTTTGGTTGCTGATCTAAATACGGGAACGGATAGTACCCCGGATCCGGGTATGGGTAGTTAAAGCCTTCTTCGTAATAGTACTCCTCCTCGTAATATCCTCCCCTGTTATTATTTGTTGGCAAGCCTCCGGGAAAGTTATTGTTATTGTTGCCGTTTGTTTGATACGCCCCGGAAGGAAACCCACCGTATCCGTTCGGACCGATGTTGTTTGGCCCGTACGATCCATACATCCCTGAACCGGGGTAACCTCCTCCTCCTCCTCGTCCATCTCCTCCCCATCCTCCTACGCCTCCCGGCGACGGACCGTAATATCCGCCTTGATACGGGCCGTACCAAAATGGACCACTTCCCGCGTCACCATTTTCGTACATCGCTCGCCATCGCTCTTGCTCCAACGCCGCGTTTGCCTCGTAAAGCGCGACATCTCTCCGTTCTCGGGCCAATTTCGGGTCACAGATGGAACTTTGCAACTCTATTTCGTTGCAATACTCGTACACTTCCTCTAAATCTGGCTGACAATACGGCCAACCGACTGGAGCGTTTATTCTCGAACGTCGTTCTCGGTACCACGAATTTCTCGGTTCATACGTACATCTCGAAAGCGTTTCACGAATCGTGCACGGTCTGATTAACGTCGAACATCTTTGCCAATCGTCAAAAAATGTTGGGTTGTTCGCAAACGGCACCGCGACAATCCACGTCAACGCCTGCAAGAAATTGCCCATCAAACCTTGTGCGGTATAGGTCACGTAATTCGGATCAACGTTAGGTCTAGGCGGTATGTTGTCCAAAGGAAGATTTGTTCCAAAAGGCTGCGTGGCTAAAGTCGTATCGTCGTATCTCGGCGCATCAAAGATTGGCTGTCGCACCGGCCCTCCTCCTCCTCCTCCTCCTCCAAAGAATTCCTCGAAGAAACCACCGTCTTCGTTACCGGGAAACAGCGGCGTCGCAAAAACTTCTTCGTCTCCGTTTCTCTCGTAGTTCCAAATATTCGCGTTCCCGTCCGGACCGTTCGTCTTTGCCGCCGTCCTCTTCACCGAAGAAGACGAGGACGACGCCTCTAAAAAAGTCTGCAATTGCATCTCGGCGTCTCTGATCACGTTCCGTATCGCGTTTGAAATCGCTTCGCCTTCCTCGCTCTCCCGACTCACTCTCGCCCCTTCCAACGCCTTCTCCACGATCGCGTTCGCGGACAAATCATCAGCATCACTTCCTCTCTTCTCATCCTCGTAATAGTTCTCAAAGAACGACCCTTTTTCGCCGCTCAAATCGTCGTAAATCTCGCTCGTTTCGATCGCGATCCGTTTTTCGTTTAATCTCAGCATCTTCTCCTCGTCGAAATTCGATGGATAATACATCCCCGAATTCAATCCATCCACAACCCATCCTCCCCCGAAAACAAAGAAAACAAAGAGGGCAAAGATATTGCTCCGTGCGATAAAGCTCCTCCTCCTAATCCTCGTCGTCATATCATATTAAATCTCTCTCTCTCTCTCTCTCTCTCTCTCTCTCTCTCTCTCAAGTATTTTTTTTTCTTGTTTGACCGAACAATAAAAAAACCAAAAGGCGTTTCTTTCATTTTTTGCAAAGAATTTCCCTTTTTTAAGAAGACAGACAGAACACTTGTTTTTCACTCTCAAAAGAAAGAAAGAAAGAAAGAAAGAATATTAAGTATTTACTACTTTTACAACTTCGTCGAGCAACACGTACTCTTGCCAGATTTCGGTGGCGGTAAATCGATCGTTGGGTTTCCTGCGAAAAATCCATCCGGTTTAAGCGAGAACCCTGTATGTTCGACGGGCATGACCGGAAAATCTTCCGGTCGAGGAATATGCACGACACCGAACGCGTGCCAAATGACGAGCTCTCCCGATGAAATATCGCGGTCGTCTTTTGTCCATTCTGGTAAGCCTTCGCCGAGCGCGCCTTGGACTGTGAATTCACCAGCTGGCCATCTTTCGTTTGGCCAATTATATGGCGTGACCCATAAGTTCTTCGTCGCGAATTCACCTTTTTTTGTAACCGCACACTCTGGACCTGTCAATAACGTTGGCATTGCCGGTCCCCTAGTGAACGGGATCAATTTATAAGAAACCGGCTTCTTCGTCACTGGATTTAAGGACGACGGGTTTGATATTTTCCACACTCGTGCTTTTGTCGAATCGCATACGCGCCTGGCTTGAAGTTCCGTGACGAGCGGCGTTGTCACTGGACCGAACACGTTTTGACACGAACCTGTTGATGTATCGGAACAAATGTCGATTTCGGAGACTTCGTTTTCATTGCCATCAATGGCGACATCTAATCTCGCGCAAAACATGTGCTGGTGGATTTGTGAGTTCACACCCGGTGCGACGAGAACGCCATGCGTTGGATCATCGTTGCTTTCACCAGCCGATATTGCATTCGTTGATAATTCGCCTGTCAATTTGATCTCAAATTCAATCGTGCCGTCTTGTTGAAAGTAATAGTAAAACAAATACTCATAATTCACAACGGTGGCGATAAAACTCAGAACGAGTCTTCGTGAGCGCCTTGCCTCGGAGTGACCGGTCCTATATTCAACGTGCTTCCATAATAACCCGTGGTCTTCTTCGTGCATGCATACGGCTTTTTTAATGACGTACGGTTCTCCTTTCGAGTTCGCCAACGTCGCATCGAAGTAATGAATATTTCCCAAACAATCGCATCCGAGTTCTAAAGAATCTGTGCAATAGCCTAAACCGTAGTCGCCAACATCAAACGCACATTTTCTCGTATACGGCGGATTCGGATCGGCATAAGGAACCGCCATTTCGACTAAACTCGCGCGATGTAATATCGGACGATTGTCGTACTTAACGTCGTGTAAGACTAAGCCTTCTCTGTAATTGAAACCAACTCTGAGCGTCCATTTATCCCATTTGACGAGACGGCCATCGACTTCGAACGCGGCCCCTTCAGGTTGTACGATTTCCAACGGTTTCATAGCATCGCGCCAAACGTTTGCGAGATACGAATTACTCTTTAACTTTTCGCGATGGTAGTTAACAGACTTCATTGGAATCTCTCTGGGGACGTCTTGACAAGTAATATCCACGACTTTCCCGGCATTCAAATCAACGACTGGCAATAAATCGATCGGATGCGCGTATTGATTATCATCCAAATCATCATCTCTCCAATACAAAAACGTTTGCACCAATCTCGCCGGAATCTCGCCGTCATCTTTTCGCCAATCCAACGGCTCCATACCCGGTTCCGTAACGTGCACGGACCAAGGATCGCAAACAAGCATAGTCAAATCCTCTATTCCATATCGCTCCTTCATCATCGCTTTCACTTTCTCATCGTTCTTACATATCCTTTCCGCTTCCAAGCAATCATCCGGCGTTATCAATGGCTGCTGCCCCTTTTTCACTCGTTCGACCTTCACGACTTCCAAGCTCTTCACGGCGATTACATACTTATAGGCTTCACCGGTCCATGGAACGATGATCATGACCTCGCCTCGCCTTTCATGAACAACATCACCATCACCGCAATTTGCAGATAACTCTTCTCTTGTTGGTTCCGCGAGCGTAATATAATTGAACAACATCATCTTCTCTGGGTCCCCTTCCTCTTCTTTTAACGAAGAGTTCGTTACTCCTTTCCCGGTGGTTCGAATTGAATTCGAGAAATTGTCTCGAACGACCCGAGCTAACTGAGAGATCTCTTCCGAGCTCAGTTCATCGAGCGCGTGTGCAGTCATTTTGGGGCTCATTTTTTACTTCAGAGATAAATTTCTTCGTAATCGATCTCGCCGACCGCGTGGGTTTTGAAGCAACGAACAAAACGTTGTTCGACGACTTTTGAGACGAAGAGATTCCGAAACGTCGTTTCCGTAAATTCAACAAAAAAAAAAGGCGTTTCTTTCCTTTTTTTTCCTTTTTTTTTCAGAGGGACAGACAAAACAGACAGACAGACATTCGCTCGTTTTTTTGGGGCGACCCGCCGCCCTTATCCATTTTTCTCGATGTACCTCAGAGTTACATAAAGGTTTGCAGACACTTTTATTCCACATAATAAAACGCACAGACAGAGAGAGAAAGAGAGATGATTTCGCAACAAAGCTTGAACGCGACGACGATACAAACGAGCGCGTCGTGTAACTCCATCCGGAGAAACCGATCCATGGCTTTGAAATCGCAATCCACTTCCGACAAAAATGTCTTCTTTGGGAAAAAGAAGTTTCGATTCCGAGTGCAAGCAATCGGTGAGGGAGGTTTATCGCGCGACCAAGAGATGATGGGAGGGCTCGGTGGTGATATTGGCGCCAGAGACATGACGGCGGGGGAAATTGGCTCGAACTTTGGCACGAGCACGTTAGGTCACGCGGATACGGACCACATCGTCAAAGCGACTGGGAAAGGGGCGAAGAAGTTGCAGGATATGACGCTGTTGAAAAACCGGTCGATTCAACAGTTACCAGCGGATGCCACGGCGTGCACGTTATCGGACGAGGAGATTTATAGAAAACAGTGCGTGGATTGGAAGGTACGACCGAGCAACAAAGATTCTATCCCGAGGTTACGATGGGAGGTGACGACGACGGACGGGGAGAAGTTCGCGGCGAGATGTCAAGCGGTGGCGAGCGAAGCCGGATGGCCGGTGGAAACGACCGCGACTGGTGAGAAGGTGTTGGTGGAAGTGCACACGAAAGACGTGAAAGGGTTGACGATTAACGACTTCATACTAGCGACGAAGATTGAAGCGGACGAGGAGGTTGCGGCGATGATTGTGAAGAAGGCGAAGGTGGTCAGGAACTGGATTTAAGTTTTGATCATGATGGTTCTTTGACGCGTTTGCGAAAGTTAAAACGACGACGACTTTTTTAATTCTCTATAACTACACAACAAGTATATATCTACACGACTACAGGCTAATACTGCGCTACTTTCTTTCTAACTGTATCTTCATAATCAACAAAGCTTTAATCTTCTTCATCATCTTCTTCGTCGAAGAGTTCGCGAACGTTCGGTAAAAGCGAAGGAATGCGCCGTAAATTTTTAAAATCGACGCGCATCAAGTCGAACGCAATCATTGCGTTTTGTCCCCTCGCACTCGCGATTCCATCGTCACCATTAAAACTTGGCACTTTTGGATACCGTTGCGAAAAATGCGTCAAGATGTTCAAATATGCGGAACTTCCAATCTCGAGAGCTTCCGCCGTCGTCGAGTGCTTCTTTGCCAACGCTTCGTGTTCTAATCCATCCTCAAACGTCGCCTCGTGAATGAGCAGCGTGCACTCTTTCGCTGCGGTTCTCATGTTTTCACACGGCCGCGTGTCACCAGAGTAGACTATGGAATATGGCAAGTTTGATTTGTTTGTCATACCTTCTAATTTGATGCCAAACGCGTGCGCGCAGTGAGTCACCGGAATCGACACGAGTTTCTCAAACGGCGATGAGAAAGAAGAAGAAGAAGAAGAGGAGGAGGAGAGTAGCAACTCTTGCATCGTTTTCGATTCCAACGTATCTCGACAATCCACGAATCGGTAGCTCAAAGGTTCTATCTTTTCGCACTGGCTTAAAAACCATCGCAACGGTCGAGGTCCAAAAACAGTTAAATTTGGAATGTCTTCTTCCTTCACGCCTGAACTCAAAAAAGCTTCGCGACGCTTGGCGAGAATCGACGGTAAACCTACGTGATGATCCGCATGTACGTGCGAAATCCACGCAAAGTGCATGTTTATAAGCACATTGTCCACGACTGTAGTGTTGCCATTTTTCGAACGATATATTTGTCCCAAAGATCCTTCGCCAGAATCCAACAGAGCCGAATAGTTTTCGCCGTCCTTCTCGACTTCGAGCAAAATTCCCGTCACGTTTCGATGTTTCGCCGGTTGCGCGGAACCGGTGCCGAGAAAAGTTACCACGACTTCGTTGTCGTCCACATCATCTACGACTTTATGACCGGGGTGGTTCGCACAGAACTCATCATTTGTCTTCCTATTACTTTTGTCTTCGTCTGGGTTTTTGTTCGTTTTTGTTCGCAACTCTGCCTCTTTCGCGGCTGTTTCGCGAATCGCGCGCGGCGTTTCGATCTTTGGCACCGCACTTTCGTCTATTCCCATCGATCTTTGCGGCATGAGCGTGAACTTCAACAAACTCTTACCAGCTACTCCAAACGACGTCGATGGTTTTTTGTCATCGTCATCGTCTTTGGATGCGCTCGGAGGCTCTGGAAATATACTCCCGTCCACGCCGTGTAACTTTGCTTGAACCGCCCGAGAAGCTAAGAAAATAGGCGTTCGCTCGTTTCGCGAAGCATTCGCAAACACGTGCTTTGCTTTTTCGTTCGCGAAGTTTTCTTGGACGAAAGCTTGGTATTCGCTGGAGTTTGCCACATTTGCCGGCGCTAAGTGTACGACCAAATCTCTCTCTTCGTTTACGTTCCATCCGCTCGAACATTTTTTCATTTTTTCTACGATCTGAATTGCCGCGTCTAAATGCGCTTTGGTCGGTAAATCGACAACTGCGAACCTCGCGCCTCTACCAGCCTCTTCCACGCACATGTCCGGCGTTATAATCTTTTTTTCTCCGCTTTCTAGCTCAATTTCAATCGATTCGCCTCGAACGAGTACTCCCCTCTCTTTCCCTCTGGGAACGCCCAAAGCGTCCGCTTTCTTGGCATCAAATTTTCCAGGCGGCGACGCGAGTTGAACCTCGTAACTCACCACTGGCTCTAATTCTTCTATCGCGCTCGAAGATGACAAATCGGGTTTAATTCTTCCTCCGTTATCGTTATTATTATCGCTATTTTCATTCAACCTCTTTCCTAACGGCCCGATCATCTCAGGCACTCTTAACATCGGCTTCACCTCGCAAATCTCGTCCCGAAACGTCTCCCCGCCTCTCTCAACGACAATACCTCTATTCTCCGCCACCAAAACCTTTACCGCCTCCAATAAATTCCGAACATTTGGACCGTGTACGGTCATTTTCGGTATCGTCGTCGTCGCTAAACCTCCGTCGTCTTCTTTCGCCATCATCCCTCCGAGCGTCGCGCCCGCCGCGTCCGCCAACGTCAACAACATCCCAATCACTCCTCCAGTCGCTTTACTCGTCGTCCGGGTAAAAAATACGCGCTCTAATCGTGTCATCTTCAGCTTATGTTCCACGCAAAATCTCTGGAACCCTTCGCCGATATTAAAGCAATACCTCCTCTTGTCCGTGAACAGCAGCACCGAAGGCGTGGTATCCTTCCCATCGGTATCGGTCCCTAAACCGATAATTTGCGCGTAACACGAGCCGAGCTGCTGCTTTGCCACGAACGGAGGACGAGAGGAACCCGTCGTGCTTTTCATTCGAACATTATTTCCTCTTTTCGTCATGATATCTGCGTCGCCTGCGCTCCCTCTGTCGTGCGTTCGATTGTTAAATTTCCCCAACTTTTGCTCGGAAAGAAACAACGAATACGAGCGCGAGGAGTACCAATAATAATAATAATAATAACACGTCGATTGTTGTTGTTTCAGTTGTTTCAGATGATTCGCAAAGGGGCCGAATCTTCTCCTGAACATGTATTCGTGTGTGTGTGTGTTTAGGGGAAGATTGTGATGAATTTTGTATCTCAACGCTTCTTCTTAATTGACTGTTTTTTATTCCTCAACGCGGTGAAAAGCACGCCGAAAACGCCTCCAACGATCGCGGATCCGAACTGCTGTATCCTCCTCCTTTTGAGCGTTCTTTGTTTTCTTCGTTCTTCGGTTTCTTTTTGTTCTCGTTCTCGCCTTCTTTCCTCTTCCAACTTAAACTTTCTTTCCGGTGGTTTCGCAGGACGCAGAGAGAGTTTCCCGTGGCGATACGTTCTGACCTGTTTCGGGATGTCGTCTCCACCGAGTAAAGGCGACGCGTCCAGAGCTTTGATTCCCGCGGTGAAGAAAGCCTGTTGCGTCGGGTGGTTGGCGATGCCGTGCAGGTCGAGCGGCACGCGCGGGTTAACGAATGATGGCGGTTCGTGCGGTAAGCCAGAGCCTGTCATCTTTCTGAGAGCTTCCTTCGTGTATTTTAAATGTGGATTTTGCTTCTTTTCGAGACGCGATGATATGAAACAACACGTGTATTATTAAAGTCTAGGTAACGTTCTCAACACTCGAAACGGAGCGACTTGGCTGAATCCATCGGGCCAGGTTACGCTGACCGCGTAGTTTCCAACCGTCGCGACGGAGACGGGTTCTAAATCGTCCGGGACTCGCTCGCCGGTGAGCAAAATATCCGGGGACTCGTCGGAGTTTTTCGCGCGAGCGGATTGGTCGGATTTTCGGACCGACGATCCAGAAACGTAGAATGGAAGCCCGTCGTTGACGTCGGAAATTTGAACTTTGAGGCATCCTCTTCGGTCTGGGTCTAATGCCGCGGTTGGTCCTCGACCGGAGTTGATTTTGGCGACTTCGCGAACGACGCACGCGCCGATGTCTTGGTAAAGCGCGGCGATTGGACCGGTCGGGTCGGAGAGGGAAAGAGGGGTACCAGAGTCACCGCCCGAGGACAGTCCAGGTTCGATCGGCATTTCTATTAAATGCGGAATGTCGTACGCTTCGCAGATAGATTTGCCGCTCCCTCGACCGAACGGTCTGTAGACTTTACCGTCGTCGCCGGTAAAGGTGGACATGTTTTCAACAACCGCCACGCACGGAACTTCCAATTTCGCAAACATTCTCACGCCTTTATCGACATCGATAAATGCCAACCTTTGCGGTGTGGTCACAACAACCGCCGCGGTTATTGGAACCACTTGGCCTAACGTCAAATGAATATCACCGGTCCCGGGAGGCATGTCCAGCAAAAGATAATCCAACTCGCCCCACTCGCTGGTGGTTAATAACTGATTCACCAAACCGGAAACCATTGGCCCTCGCATAATCGCCGACCCTTGCCCGGCGTACCCAAACGACACCACCTTTACGCCTTCGTATTCAACCGGCGTAATCGTTCCGTCCTCTTTCATCTCCAACTTGTCAAACGCGGGCGTAATCATCGTCGGTAAACTCGGTCCGTACACGTCCGCATCAAATATCCCGACCTTTGCACCCATCTGCGCTAAAGTCATCGCTAAATTCACGCACGTCGTCGATTTCCCTACCCCACCTTTACAACTTGAAATAGCTATGATGTTCTTCACCCCTCTCAAGCCAGGCGGCGCTTCCGGCACGTCCGCCATGGCGGATTTCGGCGACGCCGTCATGATCACGTCCACATCATCCACCCACTCTAACCGCTTCACAAACTCTTTCGAGAGCCTGTTAAACTCATCCTTCACCGGACACGCGGGCGTGGTCAGCTCCAGAACCAACGCGACGTCTTTCCCGCTCTCGGAGACTTTCAACACTTTCACGAAACCGCAGTTGACGATGTTCTCGCCAAAATCTGGGTCGATGACATTTTTCAAGCACTCGAGAACTTGCTGCTCTTTCTCGTTTGTCGAGGAAAAAATGGCCGGTAACGAGGACGTGTTTTCGTCCGTCATGACTGCTTTATCTTCCTCTTCGGTCGTTCCCATCGTCGCGCGAGCCTCAAAACCGCCGCCTTCCATCCTCTTCATCCTCCTCCTCCTTTGATTGGTTTTTGGATAATGCTGATGATTTCCCCTAACAACAGATGAAGAAGAAGAAGAAGAAGACGCGGTGTTCGACGAAAACGATCGCGTCGTCGTTGTCGTCGTCGCAACGAACGAAGAACACGTCACCGTACCACTCATTCTTCGCTTTCGATCGCGCGTAAAGTATGGATTGTATTTATCCTTTTGTGTGTATAAAAGTGACGCAAAATGCTTCAGACCAAAAGATACGAAAAACGAGTGAAACGCATCGTCGGAACTCTTCTCTCGCGACGACGTGTGCGACCACCAGAAGACGAAGAATGCGGAGGAAAAGAACAATTTTCGCAGAGATGCGCATTTTCGCCGCGTTTCCTCTTTTTCTTCTTCTTCTTAAGTCCTCGTTACGGGTGGTAAAAGCGATGCACATCGAAGCGGAATGTTCCGGATGTCGAGCCGTGGCGGTGCGCGTTTCGTGTGTATCGTTTGATTCTGTGTCGTCGTATTCGTCGTCGTCTTCGCGATTTTGATCGGTAGTATTCGTATTCGTTACTCACAACATTTCTAACGCGTTCAACAGAGAGAACTCGCGCGAAAACTCCTCGAAGAAGACGTCTCGTCGAAACCGAAAACGTTGAACCATCAGTACGGCTTAGACTCGCGAGGAAACCGCGTGGGAAAAATCTTGGACTATTTCGACTCCGAGGAGCGCGCGTACGACGTGTTAGAAACCACCTGCGATGGCTTGAAAGATTACGCGCTCGGGAAAGGAGAAAACCGAGCTTTACAGTGGCTCCAAATGGACGGGGAGAAGAAGACGCGACAGAAGATGCTCGTCTCGTTCGCCGGCGAGCCGAACGAGAAGAACGCGCAAGAGAGAGGTTTAGGCAGCGACTGGAAGGAAAGGTGGAAGGCGGAAGGGAAGAAGTTAATGCAGTGGTGTCAACTGTTTTTGGAAGATCAGGAGGAACTTTTGTTGAAGCTGTTGAAAGAGAAGGTGGTGACGAAAGAAACCGCGAAGGCTGGGATATTGGTCGATTTGATGTGTAAAGAGGAGAACGCGTTGCAGACGTTTAAGAGGAAGCCGCCGTGTTCGGACAAGGCGGACAGCGTGATTGATTTGCCAATCGGTGCGCCGGTCCCGCAACCAACGAAAGCAAGCAGCACAGAAAAAAGAAAAGGTGGTGGTAAGAAGACGACCCCGAGGAATCCGGTGAAGAGCAAAGGAGGGAATAGTGAGTTGTGACGCCGCGCTCTCGATGTACGCCGCCTACGATGAACTTTAGCGAAGATGTAAAATACTATTTAAAAATTTTGTACTACGAGTACTTCCCGCAACACCACGCGAAGAAAAACGAGGAATCCGGTGAAGCGCAAAGGGATTGCTACGCTCTCATGCGCTCTCGATGTAGTGAGGTACCTCATAAGATGTCCTTTCGAGAAGACGTCGCGGCGCGATACTCTCGAAAAATTGTGTACTTCAGCGCCGTTCTTGCACCAACACACACACGAGTCTCGAGAAAAAAAAAGAACGAAACCTTTTCTCTTTTGTCGTCACTTTTTTATCTCGCGAGCTGCTTTTATTGCGCTCTTGTTTTCCTTCGCTTCTCCTTCCTCGCGGCGTTCGTGTGGGTGGTTGTGTATTCCTTTTCGTGAGGCGTAGGTGTGCGCGACACCACGTACTTAGGATTTTCGTTTCGTTTCCGTTCGGGAGCGCGAGCGAAAGGCACCACCACCACACGGCAAAAGGGAAAAAGAGTCCAAGACGTTGAAGACCAAGACGTAATAAAAGATGGGCAACGCGGTTTCGAGCACGATGACGTCGTTCAAAAGAGCCTTCGACATTCTCTTCGGCAATCGAGACATGCGCGTGGTCATGCTCGGCCTCGACGCCGCGGGGAAAACGACGATTTTATACAAACTCCACATCGGGGAAGTCCTCTCGACGGTCCCGACGCTTGGATTTAACGTGGAGAAAGTGCAATATAAAAACGTGTTATTCACGGTGTGGGACGTCGGAGGACAAGAGAAACTGAGACCGTTGTGGCGGCATTACTTTAACAACACGGACGGGTTAATCTTCGTGGTAGATTCGCTCGATCGCGAACGCATTAATCGCGCGAGAGAGGAGTTCAACAGCATAATAAACGACCCGTTCATGAGAAACTCGGCGATATTAGTGTTCGCGAATAAACAGGACATGAGGAATTGCATGACCACGGCGGAGGTGTGCGACGCGCTCGGGCTGGTGGAGCTGAAAGGGCGGAAATGGCACGTGCAAGGTGCGGTGGCGACGAAAGGGTTGGGTTTGTATGAAGGGTTAGATTGGTTGAGTTCGACGTTGAAGACGATGCAATTGAGCGGACAAAAGACGAGCGTAGGAACGAGCGGCGAGCGCATCGGAAGTTGGAGAGTTTGACCTTTGTCCTTCGACTTTTTGTTTGAAATATATATACTTTTAGCGATTAATAATATTTACAGTAACGATGCAAAGTGTCTCTTCTTCTTCTTAGAACTATTCACGACGACAGTCGCGATTTGGTCTTTGGCGCAGCCGGAGTACCGAACAAAGCTCGGTCGAAAGCCAACTCGCTTCGACATTTCGAACACGCGGTGTACCGACACTTGGAACATCCCAACTCGGTTCGAACCGCTCGAGTGTGTTTCGTTGGTCGACCCACCGGGTTTTTTCTTCGTTCGTACGTCCTTATTACTTGTCTTCCTCCCCCGTCTTCCTCGCCGGGCGCCGGGAGACACAAGACTTGAGACGAATCCGTGCTCTTCCTCGGACCTCTTCGTTGTCTCGGCTTGGACGGATCGCACATGCCACATCCGTTTTTAGAGTATCGACACTTGGAGCAACCAGTGGATGTATCCTTCGTCGACGCCGTCTTTTTCTGCACCAAAGATGCTTTTGTTTTCTTTCGTACTACTCTCGTCTTCTTCGTCGCTTGCGTCTTCACCACCGCTAACTTTTTGTTGTTGTTATTATTATTATTCTTAGTTGCGGGCGGGCGGCCTCTTGGACGTTTGGCGGTTACCTTGGATTTCGTCGCCGCTTCTCTCGCCTTCTTTCTTGCCGCTGAAATACCTCTCGGGACTCTCGGTGTGTCTGGATCGCACTTGCCGCAACCTCTCGACGACCATCGACATTTTGAGCACCCGGCGGTTTTCAACACCATCGCCATGGAGTTGTCAGCAGCAGCAGCAGCACTAGCAGAAGCAGCAGCAGGTTGGCCTCGTCGTTTAGAAGCTACCGCATTGACAGCAGCAGAAGCAGCCGTTGCCGCCGCTTTTCGCTTTCTGCTTCCTTTCTCGATGACCTGAGGACTAAAAATCTTCGGCGGCTTCACGTCGCGCTTCGACGTTCGAGCATTCTTATTGTTGTTGTTATTCTTTTTGTTGTTCTCGTTCGATGACTGCAAAGCGCTGTTTCTTCCGACTAACTTGCGCGGTGGCATGGCGAAAATACGCGACCCGGCCCCCGAGTTTGCTTCGTCGATGGTATTTTCTTTGTTCCCGGCGTCTAACGGTTGCGTCGTTTCAATCTCTTCTTCCTCCTCTCCGCTATCGTCCTCCTCTCCATCTTCATCGCCTCCGTTTCGTTCTTTTTGTAACATTTTCTCTTTGAACAACTCTGCCTCTCGCTCAGCCTCGGCGAACAACGGAGGCGGTAAAACAACTTCGCCATTTCGTCTCGAGTGCATCGGTCGTCGGTTAAATCCAGGCGTCGCCGAGTACACAACCATCGGCGACGGTTTATCTTCAAACCGAACCGGTGACGCGTAACTGTAGTTGTTTGCGCTTCCATTCGCGCTTCGACTGGTATTGCTTCCACCAGTTTTTAAGATTGATCTCAACGGTTGGTCCGTTTTCCTCGACGAAGACGAGTTTGGTTTCTTCGCCGTCGAGTAGACGTTGTTTTCGTGGTCCAACTGAAACGTGGCAGATTTTTTACGACTGGCAATAGGCGTGTATTTCTCCGACATTGGGTTATACGGCGTTCTTTGAACGGAGTTGAAGTTCATGGCGATGCCCCCCATGTTGTGCGCGTTGAACCGCTTTTGCGCTATGGTTGTTGGCTTGACGAGAGTACCTTTGATCTCCGTCCCGGGCGCCTCGTTTTCGTCGTTTTCGTTCTCCTCTTCCTCCTCCTCCTCCTCTTCTTCTTCTTCCTCGTCGCTGCTCTCTTCGTAGAACGAATTATCTCTCTTCGCCGGTGTGCACGCATACTCCGTGGGCATCTGCAAGTGCACGTTCTCGTCTCGAAACGTCACTAAACATTCAATCGCCTCGTCGCACGACCACCGCTGTGTCGGTTCCACCCACTGGGTTTCCTTTTTCAAAAAGTTGTAAATCGGCGCGCACCCTCTCTCCACCTCAAAGTCAAACGCGTCTAAAATCGAGAGGACTTTCTTCTCTTGCGCGCTCGTCGCGTGCGATTTCTTCTCCAACTGTAACTCGGCCAACTTTTCTTCCAATCGACAATCGACTAAACATTCGACGGTTAAACACATACTCGCCGCCCAGAGTAAAAACGCCCACATGTCCACCTGGTAATCGTACCCGTTCCCTCTCGTTTCTGGAGCGATGTACCCATCCGTTCCTGGTCCGTGCAACGTCATCCGTCGTTTCCCCATTTTCGGTAACTCCACGGCTGTCCCCCAATCGGTAAACGCGATCGTCACTTTCGTCACCTTCTTCGTCTTCGCGTGTCGCTTCACGTCTCGCACCAAAATATTCTTCGCCTTCAAGTCTCTCCATATCACTCTCTTCGCTTTCAACTGCTCCAACCCGTCCAAGACTTGTAAAAAACAATCCAGTTTCACGCTCGGCGTCAGCGGTTCCTTCTCTCGTTTCATAAAATCCTCCAAGTTCCCGTGCGGACATAACTCGCATATCACCGCCAGATGCTTCCTCTTATCGAACGTCGGCCCGGGCTTTTGCGTCCACGTGTACCCGAATATCTTCACCGCGATTTCCGGTAAGTTTGAAATCGTCGCCACTTCCCCAACTGCGGTTTGTTCTTTGTTCACCTCCCGGTCTTCGTCGATGACTCTCGCGCAGACCGTCGTGTGCTCGTTGTACGTCGCGCGGTAGGCGGAACAAAACCCGCCTTCGCCTAACAAGGACGTTGGGTCCGAGTAGTCGATGACCACATCTGCAGGTGGGATTAAGAGTAAATCTTTCCGTCGTTTGCGGATATCTTTGAGACATCGCTGGATTGCTGGCGAGTCCATTTTGAATTCTTTTCACCCGAATCAATACCGGTTCGTCTGAAGTCTCTCTCTGCGTTCTCTGTCTCGACTTGACTTGCGCAGCACACGCTTTAACCGATCGAGAGATGATCAGAGAGATACGTTTTCCCAACGGCCAAAATTCCAATCAGTGCAGAAGACACAAATTTGTTTTGTCTTCTTCTTCCCTAGTTCAAAGATTAAACTTTTACTCTTTCTCCGAACGAGAACAACACAACAACGAGACTCTCTGTCTCTCTCTCTCTCTTCTTCGTTCCCACCGACACGCGTGCGCAAATTGCGTTTTGTGCGTGCGCTTTTCGCTCTCAAATGTGAGGGACAAAAGTGCTTGTTCCCCTCCTCAAAAGGAAGGACGCAAAAACTATTATTTAGGGTGTATACAAAACCCTAAATTGAGAGAAAGAAACGCGAGACCTTTTCTTTCCTCCTCCTCAGAGCATTTTCTCGTCGTCATCTACATCATCACCATCAACGACAACATGTCGACAACATCAGCTTCTTTATTCAACAACAACACAAGTTCTTGCGTTTACAAAACGACTGTGACGACTTCGAGGTCTTCGATTATTTCGCAACAAAGAAATCGAAGCGCGTCGTCCTCGAACGCTTGTACAACTTCGAGTTCTTCTCGTTCCACGTTTTCTTTCCCAAGAGGAGGAGGGTCTTCGTCTTTGACGAGGGCGAGTGGCTGTCGCGATGCGTCTTCTTCTTCTTCTTCTTCTTCTCGCGAGAGAAGGAAGAATTCTACGAACTACCGCATCAACTCCTACTCTGGCTTGAACAAAACGAACAACGAAGTGTACGCTCGATCGATGGGTTCGTATTACTCGCGCGCGAAAACCTTCGCGGAAAACGTTTTGGAACAGACGATGAGTTTCACGAAGGGTAAAAAGAGAGTCGCGACGATGATGCCGATCGGCGTACCTCGCGTGCCGTATAAGACCCCAGGGGAAAATATGTGGCAGTGGGTGGACATATGGAACTGCCTCTATCGAGAGCGTTTGATTTGGATCGGACAGAATATCGACGATGAGTTAGGGAACCAGTTGGTGGCGACGATGTTGTTTTTAGATAACCTGGACTCGACGAAGCCGATGTATTTATACATCAACACTGAAGGTGGTCAAGTCGTGCCTACGATGGCGATTATGGACACCATGAACCACGCGAAGAGTAAGGTTGGAACCGTTGCGTTTGGAAGCGCGCGAGCGATGGGTGGTTTATTGCTCACGAACGGCGAGAAAGGAATGCGCGCGGCGTTGCCGAACACGTGCGTGATGTTGCACCACCCGTCCGGCGTGGCGAGAGGCGCCGCGTCGGACGTCCAAAACGAAGGGAGAGAGTTGTTAAACATCCGCGAGAAGATTAATAAAGTTGTCGCCAAAAATTGCAACCAAGACATCGAACTGGTAAGGAAAACGATCAATCGAGATAAGCACTTCACGGCGGAGCAAGCGCAAGACTGGGGAATAATCGATAAAGTTTTATATCGAACCCGAAAGTAATAAAAGAGAAAGAGAGTTACTACGTGTTGCTACTATATACTAAATATTATACCATATAAAAACTACAGAATGAACTTTTTACACCTTAACGCACGCGCATCACTATTTAATCAAAGCCCCTCTTTCCCGAAACAACACACAAAAAAAAGAAGCGTAAACGTCGTTTTAGAGATTGAGAGATGATGAAAAGTGAGAAGAATTTGTGTGAAAAAAAGGTACTTTTCCAAGAGCGCATGCATTCTTTGACATTCTGTGTTTCGAAATGGGGTCGTTTTCCGCCTCAATTTTTTGAGAAAAAACTTATCCAAGGTGGCTTAAAAAACGACAATCCTTTCTCCCTTACGAAATTTCCCTTATAATCTTTCCACGCGTGAGACGACTCTCAACGCGTGTACAAGACAAAGTCTCGATACTACTCACACTCCTCTCTACTGTGAAATGACAACGACTTTGATGCATTCCGTGCGTTGGGTGGGCGAACTGTCCACGAGCACGGCGTCTTCATCGAGTTCCGCGAGAAGATCATCGTTGAAATCATCGTCGACGTACGTCAGCAGCGCGAGGACGATGACGACGACGAAATTATCTCCGTCGACTCGGAGACGTAAAAAGTTCCACTCGAAAGAGCATTTGTGCTCGGAGGCGGTGAAAGAACCGTCGTCGGACGTGTCCGCGTCGTTCGACGAGCTCGACCCGGAACAACACATCTTTAAATCCGCGGACGACGAGGAACAAGCGTGCACGATTCAAGAGCTGATGGTCCCCGTGGCGCAGGATTTGGACGAGATGACGGCGAATTTGAAAAACGTGATTGGGAGGAAAAACCCACTGTTGATTGCCGCAGCAGATCAGATTTTCGGCGCGGGCGGGAAACGGTTGCGACCGGTGCTCGTTCTGTTAGTTGCGAGAGCGACGGCGGCGTTGATGAAGTTGCCGGATATCAACGCGAAACATCGACGCATCGCGGAAATCACGGAGATGTTGCACACGGCGAGTTTAGTGCACGACGATGTGTTGGACGAGTGCGACGTGAGAAGAGGGAGTACGACTATTAATTGTTTGTATGGGACGAGAGTGGCGGTATTGGCTGGGGATTTCTTGTTCGCGCAGAGTTCCTGGGGGTTGGCGCAGTTGGAAAATTTGGAGGTTATTAAACTCATCTCGCAAGTTATCGCGGATTTCGCCGACGGGGAGATTTCGCAAGCGACGGCGTTATTTAACACCAACATTACCTTTGAAGATTACAACATCAAGTCGCACCAAAAGACTGGGTCGTTGATTGCGGCGAGTTGTAAGTCCGCGGCGGTGTTTTCAGACGTGCCGTTGGACGTGAAGGACGACATGTACGCCTACGGGAAACATCTCGGGTTGGCGTTTCAAATCGTGGACGATATTTTGGATTTTACACAAACCGAGGAACAGTTAGGGAAGCCGCCTGGGCAAGATTTGGCGACTGGAAACTTAACCGCGCCGACGTTGTTCGCGTTGCAAGCGGACGATCGCTTGAAAGGTTTAATCGAGACGAGGTTTAAAGACCCGAAAGATTTGGAGTCGGCGCTGAAGATTGTCGAGGAGAAAGGGATAGAGAAAGCGATGACGATGGCAAAGCAAGAGGGAGATAAAGCGCGAGCGGCGTTGTCCAAGTTGCCGGATTCGCCGTCGAAGAGGTCCTTGGACTCGATGATTACGTACGTTTTGATGAGAATCAATTAATTTTTCCCTCGCGTGAATTATTGCGGGGAGCGTGTGCGTTGTGTGTGTGTGTGTGTGTCATGTATTTTTTTTCCCTTGATTATATTGTAGATCGATTTGGATTGCAGCGTTTTAATATATATATATAAATATAAAGTAACATAATACACGACGAGGAGATCTCGCTCATCTTTCTTTTCCCGGTTACGCGCCTCCGCCAAAGAAACGTCCACTCAAGAACCACGCTAAGCTTTTCTTCACTAACGGTTGCATCCCTCCGTAATAAAAGCTTAAACCTAACAAAACAAAAAACGAAACCACCATGAATGATAAGCGCAAACCTTCGATGCGCATGGTCCGTTCGATCTCGTCGTACGTGTAATCAGGACTACCTAAATTAAAAATCGCCGGCGGCGCGAACCCGATGATCGGCACTTTCGACGCCGGAATGAGTTTACTTAAAATCATCAACGTCGATACGCGTAACACAAACCAAAACGACGCCGCAGTTCTATTTGTCGTCCCGCCAAACCCAGCCATGGAGAGTCTTCCACACGCGTCCGTTTGCGGTTTTCGCAACTTATCAAACGTCTCGATGGCTTCTTTCGTGTCTTCGATCTCTTCCAAAGCGATGCCTAAACACGCCGCGGACTCTAAAGCCACGTTCGCGCCTTGTCCTAAAGACGGCCAAACCGCGTGGCCTGCGTCTCCAACTAAAACAACGTTTGATTCAGGCATCGCTAAGTGGCTACAAAAAAGAGTCGTTCCGCCGTTTGCCGGTTTCTGATTCGCCAAGGACGTGGAAATCTGCGGCGGCAACATGCCACCAAACGCGTTCGGGAAGAGTTCGGTAAACATTTTCTGCACTTCTTGCGGCGCCGTGATGTTATCCCAACTCCATTTCGCGTTCTTACTAATTGCTAGCGATGGCAAAATGACAACACCACTCAACGTACCATCCGGATTCGGCGGCGCTAACAACGAGTTCAAACCTCTCGGCCAAGTGTGGAACGATTTCTTCCACTTCTCCGCCGCTTCTTCGCCAATCCATCCGCCGATGACCGGCAACGTGACTGATTTATATTGCATGCCGTCCACGTGTTTCTTCACCGTAAACGTTTGGTCGTGGAAAATCTCCATCGCTCTGCGAACTTCCGAGTTCACGCCATCCGCGCCGACTAATAAATCGTACCGTCGCGTCTCGTTCGGATCCTCGTCTTCGCTCAAAAACGGACACGTGTCTTCGCCTTCGAAACGTTCAAAAACAACTTTCTTGCTCTTCAAATCAATCGAAGTCCCTCCCGGTACGTCTAAAATTTGTTTGTTGTAATGAAACGTAATCTGCGTCGGATATCGTTCAATGGCGGCTTTTTGAATCTCCGCGGCTAACACGCTTCGGTTAATCGAAATCGACCCACTGAACGCGTTCGTCGACCGACTCGTCACGTTCCCAATCTTCGTCCGTTTCTTCAAGTTGAACAAAAAGAACGGATTCCTCAGCGGTCGTTTAAATCCTTTCTGCTCGTGTCTCACGCTCCCGGCTAACTTCACGCCAAACGAATCCACGTCCACGCCGTGCGTTCTCAGCGCCGCCACGCCTCTTTGGTTCAGAACGATGTTATACGTCCTCGAGGACGCCACGCCGGTATTCACCAACCCTTGTGAAGGCAAACGAGAACTCGGTCCTCTTCGTTCGAACACGTCCACTTGAAAGCCAGCTCGGGCGAGACTCATCGCGGTTAAAGCACCCGCGGGCCCCGCGCCAACGACGATGGCGTTGCCTCGAGACGGCGTGAAATCGTTCGTGGTGTTTATGGTGTTCTCGTTCGAAGTGGAAACGTAATCGAATTCCAAATTCGACGAAGCCGCCGAACAAGAGCAACCGTTTGATGATGAATAACGAAGTTTACGACGACCGGACGAGGACGCGAGAGGAGGTCTTTTATTCATCATCACTTTTGAACAACCCCCTCGGTAATCGTGCGACTGCCTGAAGGAGAGCTGATGAAGACGAGCCGTACTCGTCGTCATGGTTTAAAGAAAAAGTTACAAGGAAATGGTTGGTGACGACGAAAAGTGACGACGTGGCTGCACGTTGAAAAATCAAAAGTATTCGAACGAGAAAACGCAAGCGCGCAACATTCACTCGGTCTCGCAAACTTCCTTTCTCTTTCTGCTTCTTTTTCTTTTACTACTATAACTATTACTACAACTACTATTCTAGTGATCGTTGTTTTCGTCGCCGTCTAAAACGACGTTTCCGGCGAACCCGGCGGCTTGCAACGCTTGCAAACGTTCGATTTCGTCTTCTTTGTCGTCGTTCGCGGCGGCTTCTCGAGAACGCGCGAAACCGCCGTGCATGCCTTTGGAAAGTCGGTAGATTAAGGAGGATTTGGGCGCGCTCGGGTCGACGATGACGTCGCGTTGGTACGGTTTCTTCTTCTTCTTTTTCCCGTCTTTTCCTTCGTCGCCGTTTTGCTCCTCCTCCTCTTCCTCCTCCTCCTCCTCTTTGTCTTCGTCTCCGTCATCTTCGCGGCTGTAAGGTAAACCAGGACGGCACCGATCGTAGATGTGACGCAAACTTCGGAACGTCCGGTCCCAAGTTAAACCAAACGTGGATTCGCGAGCGTTTGTTCCCATTTGTCTTCTTTTTACGGCGTCTGTCATGAGCGACTCGATGGCGTCCGCGTAATTTTTTATATCCGAAGACACCGGGTCCGCCGAGGTAGTCGAAATCAAAATACCAGTTTTCTCGTCGTCAACGATGGCGCGATTAACGCCGACGTTATCGGTCACGACCGGTAACCCGCTCGCCATTGCTTCGATGATGTTGTTTGGAATGACTTCTGTTCTCGAAGGAAAGAAAAATATGTCACCTCCAGCGTAAGTTTTCGATAACGACAAACCGCCAGAATGGCCCAAGATGACGACGTTTTTGATATTCGCGAGTTCTTTTCGAACCATGGGTAAATCCGGTCCGTCGCCAGCGACCACAACTTTGAACGGCGGTAACGCGTCGTTAACGCGCGTATCGAGTTCGCGGATGGTGCGACAAAACGCCATTAAACCTTTTTCGCGAACGGTTCTGGCCACCCACAAAATAACGATCGTTTCATGTTCTCGAGAAGGGTCGATTTCGAACTTGTCGATGCGATACTGTCGATCTCGCATGCTCGGATTGTACATCTTCTCGTTCACACCGCGAGGGAAAAAACCCAACTTTGAAAACGGCACTCCCATTTTCTCTAAGTGTTCCGCAGCCGCGAACGAAGGTGTTGCAACAACATCGCACGATCGATAAAACTGCGACAACATCTGTCGAATCGGTCGAACCAGCAGTTTTGCGTGGTAATATTGCAAGTACGTGTCAAAAGCCGTGTGATAGGAGCACACCGAACACGCGCCGCGCTTTCTCGCCCATTCCACCGCGGAGTGTCCGAGAACATCTGGTGCGGCCACGTGAATAACTTTCGGGTCGAACGCATCTAAAATGGTTTTTTGCGCAGTTTGTAACGGCGCGGACATCTTGTATTCGGCTCTGCCTGGAACGGCTACGTGGGGAACTGGAGTGACTAAGATTCTTTCTCGGTCGGCTGGATCGAGAGTACTGTAAGGATCTGTATGCTCACCTTCTTCGTCTTCCTCGTCTTCGTCCTCTTCGCGTTGATTAATCTGGTAATCATCTTTCGCCAAGTCAGGAGATACAACCATAACTTCTGAATCGTCTCGCTCTCTCAAATATTCCGCGACGCGTTTCATCGTTCGCGAAACGCCGTCGACGTGTTCCCAAACCGAGGTTACGATTGCCACGCGTCGAATATCTCGTGACTCGTATCCACACGCGATTCCAGGACATACGATTTGTAGCAGGCTATTCGCCGGCAAATTACTCGAGTGCTCGCTGTTTTCATTACTAAGATCGTCGCGATTATTAAAATTGTGCTTGCCAAACTTGCGCGCGCTAAACTTGTTTCGCCAATACGAGCTCAGAATTCGTGCCAAATTTTTGGCAACTTTAGCGGCGCCATGTTTTAGTTGGTCGCATCTTTCGAAGCCAGCCGCTGCGACCTTCATTTGCTTATGTGCCAAATCGTGCCACTGATAGTGTTGAACTTTCAACGGCACCGGATAGACTTTTTCGTGATGCACAGACGGTAACGACGCTGAAATGACGTCGTCGATGGCAAAGTCGTGCAACACTCGAACGTCAAGCACTGGGAAGGAAACTTTGTGTGCGATGACGTTGAGTAACGCTCGCGGAACCTTTCGTCTTTTATTATGATTGTGTTGTTGATGTTGTGTTGTTGATAAAGACGTAGCACCATCTGTGGCAAACAATGCGCGCATCAAACGCCGACGACTGGACGAGAAGGAAGAAGGCGTCGGTTCATTTGATGTCGCCGAACCCGCACGCATCTTAGGGGTCGGAAACTTGATCAAATGTTTAGCTTCTAATCTCTTCGACGGCGCATCGCTCGCAAATATTCTGTGCGTTGGGTTTCTTCTCACGTCGCACGTCGGTCCGATGTAGCACTGACGAGGGAACTGCGCGTCCAACGTTTGCGTAGGCGACACCGTCTTTAAATTCCCATCCTCTGCTACTCTATCTATCCATTTTCCGTTGACTAAATTAAATCCTAAAGCGTCCGCGCGTGCGAGAAATCGCGCTATAGATTCATCGTGCGGTGTATCGAGATGTTCGTCTAAATCTACCGCGACTATCCAATCGTCTTCGTCCACGGCAAGCGCTAGCTTTTCTTCAAATCGCGCAGCCGCGACGGAGTACAGGAGCGCGTCGCCTTCGTAAACATCCGTGAACGCGCCATATCGTAAGAACGCGTCTTGGATTTGACTCACGAGCTCAGCATCCACGTTATTTGAGCGCGATTGTATGACGCACAAGACGTGCCTCGCGGGGATCTCGTGCTTTGTCACGTAGTGCATCAAAAAATGCTCCGCGAGTTCCACCGCGTTCGTTTGCCAGGCAGAAATGCCGGTTAAAATGAACACTCTCGATGCGTATTGCGCGACCGAAGGAATGCTTCCGTAATTCCTCGTGTTCCCGGCGCCGGCAAGAAATGAAGATAATCTGTCGTCGTCGCTGCTCGCTTCTTCTTCTTCCTCTTCTTCTTCTTCTTCTTTCCTCTCGTTACTACTCCCGATCCTCCCACTACTACTACGTTCGCTCCCTTCACTATACACTACCTTCATGTCTACGTTCAAATCTTCTTTAGCGGCATTCTTCTTACTCCTATATTTCTTCTTCTTGTTTGAAGAAGATGATCTCGTCGAGCTCGATATTCCCTCCATCGCTCCGAGCGTCGGAAAAATGAGCGTATCGATCGTCGCGTTCAAACCGGTATCGAGAGAAAGAGGCGGAGAATACGATGTCGGTGGAGGCGGCGCGAAAACTCTAGAACCATCACCGCCTTGACTACTACTCATCCCGCCCATCCCGTTCCCTTTCGCTCTCGCGTTCGTATCTCTTTCCAACCCAACGCTCCCGAACGCGCCGCTAAACGGCATCACGCTCCCGCTCGGCATCGGATCGAACGGCCTGTTCGTCGCGTCGCTAAAGCCTCTCCCGCTCCGATCCCCGAACGTCAATTTACACGTCAACCGTCTCGCGCTCGTCGTAAACGTCTCGTCCGGTCTCAACAAATCCGGAATGTTCGAGTGTAAGTGATGTCGGCTTCGCGAGCGGTACACCGTGGCGTATAAGAACAAAAACAACACGTGCAAAAGGACAACCAGAGAGGTTGTCCTCGTCACGCACTTGGCGATTCTCTGAAACTTCTTCGCGGAGGTTTTTCGCCCCCCCGTCGAACTCGAGCTCGTCGTCGAAGAGTTGTTGTTGTTGCTGTTGTTATTAGTGCTGCTCTTTCGAAACGGGAACATCTTCTTCTTCGGAGACGAGAGCATGTTGCGAGATATATCCGTCTTTCTCTTTCCAAGAGGACCACGAATCTCCCTGAGAATCAATCCGCTAAACTCCTCTTTAGCTTTAAATCAGCTCTGCGCTTTCGCCGCTGCTGCTCTGTTCAAAAAAAGGTACTCCTTCTCGTTCGGGGCAGAAAAACACCTAAAAGCGAACTGACCGTCGTCTGAATCGTCATCTTCTTTCTCTTTCTCTCTGTCTGTGAAGAGATTTTGAGGGGCGGAAAAGTTGCCTCTGAAATGTTTAGGGTGTAGGGTTTAAGAAAAGAGGTTCTCAATTTCTCAAGAAAAAGAGCGCACACATCTCTGCACATATTGACGCGTTTGTACTGATATATTAAACACACACATACTCCGCTCGTTTTGTTATATTCTCCAAATCCTCCGTCTGTCTGTCTGTCTGTCTGTCTGTCTGTCCAGAGGTGTGTGTGTGTGCATCTCTGTCTGCTTCTTTTGAGGAAACATAAACGCTTTCTTAATATTCCAATTGTTTACTACATAACGGCTTCATCATCATCATCTTCAACGCGTAAGAAACTGCGAGAGAACAGAGCACGGGAAGAAAAAGGAGGAGTAAAATGGTCGCGCAAGTGTTCAAAGTCGCGATAAAACTGTTCCATTTCTTGCGGAATCCTTTGAACAGGCCTTTGGAACCACTCTTGTGGGTCGCCTCGACGATATCGGCGAAAAGGGCGTTCAAATCCTCTGTTTCCTCTTTGCCGAACGCCGGCGCGGATGAACAACGAATCGATACAAAGAAACGCATTTTAGGCAACAGATTATTTCCAGCCTGCGTGGTTTTAGTGCAAGCGCGGTTAGATGGCACTCGGTGGCAAGTCGTCCCGGCGTATGTAGGGACCGGTTTGACCGTGTTGGTGGACGCGTTGGACGCGAAGCTGAAAACGAGAGTGCCGAACGTCGTTCGGAAGACGAGTTCGGTCATCGGGTTCGCGACGGCATTTAGTAGCGTGTTTGCGGGATTGTTTATACCGGTGTTTCGTATGCCTAAACCGACTGGACCGCATAAGGTTGGTAAGAGGCGGTTTTATTGGGAAGATACGACGAGAAAGTCGTGGATTCGACCGGACCATCCGAGGAGGAAGAAGTTGCCGGAACACAGGAAGTTGATGGCGGATATCTGGTACCCGGCGGAGTTAGAGGAGAAGATGCGAGAGATGGAGGAGAAGAACAATAAGAACAAAAGTACGAGAAAGAAACGAAATAAGAAAATCAATTGGCTGGACCCGGATTTAGCGAGGGCGATTGCCATTTCGTTTTGGGCGCCCGGATGGGTGGTAAACTATTTTCGATTGGTGCGCATGGAAGCGAGCGATACGCCGCACGTGGCCACAGAGCCTCACCCGGAAGGTTCCTACGCGGACGAGATAACCGGGAAATTCCCAATTGTTGTCTTTTCGCACTCCTTTTCAGGCATGAAGGAACAGAATTCAGCTTTATTACAAGAACTCGCGAGTTGGGGCCACATTTGCGTCGCCGCCGATCATCCGCACGATGCCGCTTTGGTGTTATACCCAGACGGTTCTTCCGCTGATTTTCGTGGGTACGACCAACCGGAAGAGATGCGTCCAAAAATGTGGTGGAAGTTTCGACATCGACATTTGAAGTATCGAACGTTAGATTTACAATTTGTGCTCGATCGATTGCTCGAATTGAACGAAGACAAAGAGGACCCGTTGTATAATACCATGGACGATACGAGAATTGCCGCGTGCGGCCATTCGTTCGGAGGTGCCGCGAGCGGGATGTTCGCCCAGTTAGATAAGCGAGTGACGAGCGTGATTATGTTAGACCCGTGGATGTGGCCGATGGGCCGCTCGGTTGTTCAAAAAGGTATCCCGGTACCTCTGTTGGTGTTCGAGGCGCCCAGGTTTCTAGGCAATCGCGACATCTTTTGTATCGAAAACGATTACTCGAGTTCTATGTTAGCGCTCGCCACAGCACCGCAGTGCGCGAGAGTATTTGAGGATGTTGATAACAGCATCGATAACGGGACCTCGTCTGCGTTGCCACAACCGAAAGCGATTGACTTTGTGGACGTATCGACGACGGATGAGCGAGACGACGACGACGACGACGATGATGATATGGAGAATGCGTGTTCGCGAACGGGGCGCCCGCCGTTGCCACCGCTCAATATTAGTAATCCATCAAGTAGCAACGCAATAGAACGAGGAGGCCGACACTCGCGATCGAACTCGTTCCTCAACGACCAGATGATGAAGCATTCCTTTTCATCGGTTTCCATCGCCGATTCGCTCGCTGAATCCGATTACGAGTTTTTCGGTCGCAACAGTCGAGATGACCGCAGCGGCGACGACGATTTTGAATACGCGCCTCCTTCCGGTGTCTGTTACAAAGCCGTTCTTGAGGAAACTATGCACTTTGATTATACGGATTTAGCCATGGTGGCACCGTTGACGACGCGCTTGTTAGGTATGATTGCAGTTGGCGGATCCGAGGTGCACGACGTCATTTCGAGAGCATCGTTAAGGTTTTTACACGCGCACAACTTACCGAGAAGAAAGCACGTCGTGACGACGTCGAACGTTCCCGTATACGAATTCGACGCGGAGACGTTGACGCAAAGAACGCGCATGTTGCACCCGGGGCCGTGGCCTGGTTGTCCGGCGGATGAAAAAGACATCGCGGAAATAATAGAAAAGAAAACAAAAAGCATGGAGAAAGAAGCAAGCAAGAAAAAGAATAATAAAACGAGCAATTCAGCGGCAGCAAGGACGACAATGGCGGTCGATAGCGCGATGAAGTTTGGCGGTGCGAGTAATAAACGCGCCAAGGAAATCAAGGAAACCGACGCTCGCGCCGATCCGCCGTCCTCGCCGAGGGCAATACTGAAAAATTTAACTCCTTTTAACAAAGTGCGCGAGGCTATTTTAGAAGCTGAAACGGATGAGCGGTGGAAGAACAAAGGGGGTTTCGTCCGATGGATCGACGTCGAACATTTTGCAAACGAAAGAGAAGACATCGGAGACGAACGTCCGTGGACCGCGGAACAACTTCGCGAAGTACGTTGGCTCCTCTCTGAGACGGAAGGTAAAGACGATTCGTTCGTTTTAAAACGCTCGGATTGGATTGCCATGTTCCCGAACCGAAGCGAACGCGAAATACGTGAAGCTTTGGAAATCATTGAAAACGATCCGACCGAACACTCGCCGCCGAAACCGTTGATGTGGTTGGTTGGTGAAAATCCAGACGTTATTATCGACGGTCCGGACTCGTACGTTGACGTGAATTCCTCGGACGACGAAGGAGGCAGAAACGACGCGTATTCGCCGAGATTCTTGATTGGCGGGAGCTCGAAAAACCATTTTGGTGGAAGTCCGAGAAACAGTCAACCGTCGTCGCCGATGCACGTGGTAAAGCCGCGCGCAATGACTCGAATCGACAGTTCTTTGAGGCCGTAAAATAATAGAGTAGTAGTAGAGTACTGGTAGGTGTTTCTGAATAATATTAAGACACAAACGCGCACGCGCAATATATTATATCGAGTTGTTTTTTTACATTCTGATTTCATCTTCTTCGGAAATCCATCTGTTTTTCCCCGCATTCCTCAAACTTTCCACGGAGCCTGCACCACCAATCTCGTAGAAACCGGCGACATCCAAAGGTTCGACGCCCGCTTTGGCGTAGAAGTAACGCAATATCTCCTTCCCGATCTTCTTCTTCTTCACCAACGCCGTCGTTTCGTTATTCGTATTCTTATTATTCTCATTACTACCACCACTACCGCTCTCTAAACTCCCATCCAAGATCAAATCCGCAGCTCTTTCGTACCACGGTCCTCTTCTCTCCATGATTTCTTTAAACGAGTTCGTCTCGCTCAAAGTCGGTCGATTGCTGTCGCCGGCTATTTTACTCGCTAAATAGTCCGCGTCTCTTTTAATGTACACAATCATCGCCGTTTCTTTCAACGCGTTCACTTTCCTCTCCGAGTATATCTCCTCTCCTGTTTCCTCGTCTAAATCCACGCATATTCCACCTCCGCAATCGATCAGAGTGAACTCCGAAAACGCGTTGGCGGCTTTCGCGCAACATCGAAATTCCACCTCTCGAAAGTACTGCCAACTGTTCTCGGCCACGATTTCGGGAATAGATTTCGACTCCTCGTAGACGATTAAATCGTCCAAGGAGAGCAGTTTAAACCTCTTGTCGTGCGCGAATAAGCGCCTGCAGATTGAGGATTTCCCGCATCCTCTCCCGCCGATGATTGCGAGGTTTTTTTTGGAGCCGATTGCGAGGTTTGATGTTTCCCGTGCAAAAGGTGAATGCATCTGATTGGAAATGTGCTCGTCCCCGTCGGATGATGTTATTATTGAGGATGATGATGAAAACTCCGCTCTTAAAGTACTTCTTCTCTTTTCGGGACTAAAAACTCGCCAGGAAGGAGAAAAACGACACGAACTAGGCGCACAGGTTAAAGTCGTCATGATTTTGCTCACTTATGGTGCGTAAACTCTATCTCTCAGCGCGTCTTTCAATGGAAAATTCGAATGGAAAATCCTCATAAAAAACGGCGTTTTTTCCATACAGGTTTATTCAGAAGACGAGATAATAATGGTCTCCATAGAAGAAGAAGAAGAAGACAAAGACAAAGAAGAAGAATTAACGACGACTGAAGCGATGTCTGAAAAGATGTGCGAAGAGTTGGAAGCGATGCAGTCTTTGACGCACGAGGAGATCGTGGAGAAAATACTCGCGGTGACAAAGAAAAACAACGACGGCGAGAACGACGAAGAATTGGAGAACGACGACGTACTGAACGACGCAGACGACGACGACGATTTAACCGGCCACGAGGGGACAAAGTTCGCGATGATTATCGCGCAAGGCATGAGAGCGTCTCTGGCGAGACAACGAGTGAAGAAGGAAATCGAGCGGAGAGATAAAGAGGGAGACAAAGAAGAAGTCTCGGCTTCGGACGAAACGTTTCTACGAAAGCTGAGGAAAAAAGTGTACCAGAACTGGAAACCGGACATGCCGTCGTTACAGAGAGACGTGGACGAACAAGAGGAAAGGAATCAAATGTTGGAGCGAAGGAAAGAAAAAGCGAAAGAGAAAGAGCGAAGCGTCGAAACGCATCAACGAGGCGCATTGTTGAAAGCTTTACCGAACGACGGGAAATCGATTCAGAGGAAGAAAGAAGGGACGAAGATGAAGAAGCGAGACCCGGAGGCGCAAGGCGGCGCGTTTGAGAGAAGGAAGATGCACGAGGAAGGCGCCGGGTTGTTTGTGGCACCGATGATGCCAGAAAAGGCGAACAGAGAAGTCGCGAAGACGACGCGGAAAAGCGCCGGGAAAGGGTGGTTCGATTTACCCGCCGCGGAGTACACTCCGGAGTTGAAGAGGGACATGCGAACGTTGAAGTTGCGAGGCGCGTTCGACCCCAAAAGGTTTTATAAAAACGCGGACACCAGGAAGCTCCCGACGCACTTTTCCATAGGCACGGTCGTCGAAGCCGCGCAAGATTTCCACTCCGCGCGCTTGACGAAGAAAGAGAAAGGGAGGACGTTCGCGGAGGAAATCGCGAAGGACCAAACGATTAAAAAAGCGAGAACGACTCGGTTCACCAAGGTCCAAAACGAAAAGAAAGGTTCCGGAGGAGATAAGAGGAAAAGCAACACTAATAGCAACACTAGTCGTAGGAAGAAGTAAAGTAGTTTTATTAGAGCCATTTGTATTCATTATCATTCGTACGCGTGACATCTGTATTTTCTCGGGAAACAGTCAGACAGACAACCTCTTCTCATCATCGTCACTTTTTATCATCACATCTTTTGCGTTGTTGTTGTCTACTACTTACTGCTTCTGAGAATGGGAAACGTCGCGTCTAAATCCAACCAACCACCGTTACCTGATAACGATGGTCCCCCGTGTGCGAGCGGGAAAGAGTTCATGAAGAATTCCTCTTCCTCCTCGGAGTGTCCGATACCGGAGGAAGTGCGCAACAATTCCAAATTCGGCGTCTACAACGTGTACAATCAAAGAGTGGACGACAACCCTTCCGCGTCGTCTTCTTCGAATACGAACGGGAGGAGTGGTTCTTCCTCCGAAGGGAAAGGTGGATTTCGGTTTCTGGGTCGCTTGGACCCGAGGAATAACATGCCCTCGGAGGCGAACCAGAAACGAGCGCCTGGGCAGAAAGTCGCCCTGAGCACGGACAGAGAAGCGTCCAAGATACCTAAATCGGGCGGCAGAGAAAGTGGTAGTACAACGTGGCAATATCCGTCCGCGCAGATGTTTTATAACGCGCTGGTGAGGAAAGGGAAAGCGGAGGACGTGGACGAAAACGACGTGGCGACGGTGGTGTCCGTGCACAACGCGATGAACGAAGACACGTGGGACCGCGTCGTGACGTGGGAGAAGTTACATCCGAGAGCGAACGAGGACGACGGGCCGAAGTTGGTTCGGTTTCGAGGCAGGCCTGACGATTTGTCGCCGTTAGCGTGGGCGAGGTATTTGATGGGCGGGGGGAAGCCGTTCGATAGGCACGATTGGTGGATTGAAAGAGGAGACGAGGAAGTTAGGTACGTGATTGATTATTATTTTAAGGAGGACAAGGCGGGAACGTCTGAACAGTTCGAGTTGGTGGTGAGACCGGCGTTAGATTCAGTCGAGGGCGCGATGGATAGAGCAAAGATGTTCACGTACGTAAATTGTGCGAGATTTGGGGTACCGTGTCCGATAACCGGGAGCGCGAGCGTGATTGGAGAAGAGCAAAAGCGGTAGCGGGGAGAAGAATCTTCCATCGTTTCCTAGATTTTGTATTTAAACAATAAGAAATGCTAGCACGTGCCCTAAATATGCGCTATGTGGCTAAAATGACTATACTTTATACTACGAGTTTGCGTCGTCGTCATCGTCGTCGTCGTCGTTCACCGAGTCGTCGTCGTCTGCGGACGGAAGCTTTTGATTTCTTTCGAATTCGCCTCTCAGGAGCTCTTTTTCCGCCGCCGTACAATCGACACCTTTTCGACAGTCTAGATCGGCGGTAGTCCCCAAATCATAATCATAACTACCATCGCTTTTGTCGTCACCGCCTATCGAGTATGGTTTGCACTCGTTCACGTCCGCAAAGCGACATCCGCAATTCCAGTTCCTCTCGCTATTTGGATTCTTCCAATCGTATTTACAAAACGTCAAAAAATTCCCTCTTCCGTACGCCTCGAAGGCTTTCTCCTCGGTGTCGAACGAGTGTACGTCGTTCCCTTCCGTTCGCGCGCCTAAACCTTTGAAATAATGATACGACATCGTTACGTTTTTGTTGCTATTCGTTAACTCTTGAACTTTTGTTCGATCTAGAACCTCCCCGGCGCGAGTTTGTAATCCTTTGGACGCCTGCGCCATACCTTCGACGCCAAAGCCATACACGTCCAAGGATTTGCACAAATCAGAGCTCAACATGGCATACGCGGCAACAAAACCAGACGAAGGAACGTTTAATCCACGATACGGTCCAAAGCCAGACTTGCATAACTTTTCTCTGTATGCCATCAACGGTTTCGAAGACATGGTGGTAGCTTTGGACGAGAGGCGAATAGGAAGCACGTCCGGACGATACTTCTTAAATTGGTTCGCCAACAAACCAAACTCTTTTAAACTCGCTCTGGTGATGATAATAGCCACGTTATCTTCTAAAGCGTTGTTTTCCCACGGAGTTTTACCTTTAAAAGAACTCGATTTAAACTGGCGCATGGCGTGTCGCGCCTTGGACGGATCCCTCGATTTCATCTTTTTCAGTTCCTCTTCCTTCTCTTTGTTCGTTCGTTTTAGTTTAGACGGAGAGAGATAATACGCTCGCGTCCAAAGTCGATTGAAGACTCTGTGGGTGACTTTTAATCCAACGCGTCGACTGTACCCTCGAATTGGCGCTTGATTGATGCGTACGACCACATCGTGCGAGTCGATAGCTTTCCCATACTCTGAAAATCGCAGCAACCCCGAATTTCCGACGACGGCACATCGTCCCCAATTCGTGGACAACCCTCTTGGATCGTTCTCGGCTCTCGTCGTCGCTTCCACCGCCGCTGCTTTCGCGAGCTTAGCCACGCGTCGTTGTTGTACTTTTTTCTTGCGCTCTTCTTCGGTGAGCACTTGTTGTTGTTGTTGTTCATCCGAAGCGTTTTCGTCTTCCTCTTCCATCCCGCCATTATTCTCTCCTAAAGCCATTTTCATTTCCACGTCTAAACCGCGCATCTCATCCGTCGGCATCCACGATAGCGTCACTTTTCTTTTCATCCTATCTGGCGTCACGTTCTCCACATCCGTCACGTCTGGAAGAATTACACCTTCATCTCCTGCGCTACTACTACTACTACTACACTTTACGAATCTTTCGTAATCCAACTTTTCCTTCACGTACGCTCGATCGAACCACGTCACGTTCGAGGCGATCATATTCGACGCGTACGAAGTTTCGCCGAGACCGAGCGCGTTCACCTTAACTCTCGCTCGTATCTCTTCCGTGGTTTCGAGCGCGTGCGTTTCAATGCTCGAAACATCCGTGTGACTTTTGGTTTTTGTTGCAACGCCTTTCTTAAAGGTGTTGGTGTTGGTGTTGGTCTTCCTCTTTGTCGTCTGAATCGTCTTCTTCTTCTTCATCGGCGACGACGACAGCGACGACAAAGGTTGTTTTAACGTCTTCGTCACGCGAACGATAAAAACGCACAGCATGAATGCAATCAGCCATTTCCGCGTCGCGTTTACGTTCATCGTCTTCTTTTCATTTTAACATCATCATCGTGTCATCACCGCTTTAACATGTGTGCGGGGAAGTAAAAATGTGAATTTAAGAACGCACAACTCTCGTCGTTTACGTCGAGCGAGAGAGAGAGTTTAAGGAACAAAAATGAATATCTCTCTCTGCGACTGCTTTTGACGTCAACTCTCGATAGAGAGAGAGAGAGGGAAAAGAAAAGCTGACGAGATGAGAGCGCAACGCGTACTAAAGCAGAGCGTAAAGAAGTGAAGAGATCAGAGCGTTATACGTGTGATAAAGCGTTCGCATTAAAACAAACCGAGAAACTTCTTCGGCTTCTTCGCCGCCTCCTCTTGCGCTTTCCGTTTCTTCTCCATGAGTTCAGCCTTCCACTTGTTGTAATCGTCGGCGGATTTCTCCCCGTCCGGAGCTAAAGCGCTCCAAAAGCCACGGTCGGGCATTTCCTTTGTTGCGCTCTTTTTTTCCCCGTCCACGGTTGCCATGGAAACGACGATGCGTTTCGCGTTCGTTTTCTTTCCCTTCTTCGAGGACGCAGAAAAAAGAGCGGTGGACGGTGTCACGGCGGCAGAGAAGGAAAACATTATTTATGCGTGTGTTTCTCGCAAAGTGCGTAAAGGAGAGTGCGTGTAAAGCGCGCGTGTTAAAGTGATGCAAATATCTCTATCCAATTTTGCGTATCTTTTTCTCCCCGGGAAAACCATCGCATCATCACTTTAAAAGCGGGGAGTTTACGTCGCAAGGATGACGACGACGACGACGATTCGGACGACCGCTTCTTCTCATCCCGCCGCTGAACGTCTTTTCCCTCCTCCTCCTCCTCCTTCTCTGCGATCGCGTTCGAAAACGAGAGCAAATGCTGAGAGTTTTATCCGACGGAGGAGGAGGAAGAAGAACAACAACTCAAGCGTGTTGGCATCGTCGTCATCGAACGAGGAGACGACTTTAACGACGACGATTCAGACGGGAGAAGGAGAGGAAGCATCAAAGAGGAAGATTTCTTCGACTTTAAGCGGCGCAAGCTTTACGACGAGCGCGAACAAAACATCGCTGCCGCCGAGAACGTGCTCAGAAGCCGCGATTGAAGCCAGAAGTGTGCTGAGATATTTACGAGAGAACAGAAGCGCCAAAACGGACGTCGCATCGACGAAACGAGTGCGAGTGGAACTCCCGCTTCCGAGAGAATCCGAAGACGACCGAATCGTTTGGCTGGGATTACACGGCCAAGCGAGCGATTGGTCCGGTGGCATGTCGGAACGATTGGCAAAGACGAAAATTGTGGTCGAAACCATGTTGAGCGGGTACGCGTTTCGATATTTGGGACTGTTGGATAAAGACGCCGAAGGGATGGGTTTGTGGACGGCGACGGAGGACATGTCGATCGTCGCGCACCCGAGCGATACGACCATCGTGCCATTCTTTTTGAACTTGTTGAGAGGAGAGTACGGCGAACGCGTGGTGAACGAACGAGAACATTTTTTAGTCGTCGTGAATGGGTTTTGGAGCGGTAACGGAGAGAAGGTTGGTCAACCGTGGCAGTTTCGCTTGCGAGAAGAGGCCAAAGAGTATTTAGCGACCGACACAATCGGAGAAGAAAAAAGGTGGGAGAAAGTGTACTCCTGCAGACGCGCGCGGTCCGCCGCCGGCATCGAAGGTACGCTCGTTCGAAGGTACCCCGAGCCGTGGTCCTTATTCGACGCGAGAGGCGTTCGATTACTCAAACAGTGGCGAGACGAACCGTCGAACCGAGAAATCGCGGAGACGCTGAACGAAGACGCCGGTCAAGCCGAGGCGGTTGGGTTTACGAAAAACGCAAACGAGACGAGCAGAGACGACGACGTGATCTCGTAGACCGTAGAATAGATTAAACAGTAGTAGCTAGTTTCACGTGTAAGACTTTTCTATCGCATTAAGGTATTCGATGGAACACCAACACCAACACCAAACACGTCACAATAAAGAACAACAAACGCACACAAACTATACAACACCATGGGTTGCGTCTTCTCCTCCTCCTCGTCCTCGTCAAATCCAGACGATAGCGCTTTAGAGGACGAACAGCACGAGCTCACCGCCAGGCGTCAGTTTCAATCCGTCTCGTCTCAGGAATACAATCGCACGTGGACGTTTCGAAACACCGATCCCATCGAAGACGACGACGGAGACGAAGCGGACGAGAGGAAGAAAAAAGCAACCATCTTTTGGGAAACCATTCACGCGTACGGCGGTGCCAAGGATTGCTGGACCGCGTTAGAAGTCGCGCTGACGAAAACAGAAGACATCGCACTCGCGAGGGAGATTTTAAACGCGAGTGGGATGAAAGTCTGCCACAAAAACGCATTAGCGTGTTTCGACGAACGCGGGTTTTTGTATTCGATTCCGAGATACGCGTTAGCGGTAAAAACAGTTAGCACACCAGCGTAGAAAGAGTGAATGCGAGAATAGATGGCGTAGATTATAGGCGTAGTTTAGTAGTTGTACATATATGCATGTGAAATGATTCATTGAAAAAATATTCAAAGCCACATGTCGCTTTCGCGCGCTTTGAGATGCGAGGAGAGACGGTTGGTCGTCGCGACGGCGTCTTCGCAAGACGTGTTCGGTTTGAACTGACAGAAGAGTTCAAAGTCTCGACCGAAGCACCCGATGCGGACGCCACTTCGGTCGGATTCGTACCGAACGCGGTGGGTCGTAGAATCGCCATCGCCGTCTTGGTTTTGTTCATCTTCTCCTTCTTCTTGTTCAGAAGAAGAAGAAGTTTTGCGCTTCTCGTTTGCTGATGTATTGATATCGTCGCTGGTGTCGCTGGTCCCGCTGGCGCTTCGACCGAGCCCCGAGAGTATGCGAGAAGCCATTGGAGAGAGACGATTGTTGTCGTTACTTTCGGTCGTTGCAGTACCACCACCATCGTTCAAAGTCAAACCGCCAAAATTGAAAAATCCTCCTCCTCGAAACTCCGAGGAGGACTGCGGCGAGAGCGAGGAGGAGGAACCGACGCCACCGTCGCTGCCTACAGATTCTAACATTTCATCGCTCGCTTTGCTCTTCTCGATATCTTCCAACATATCGTCGTGAAACTTTCTGTTTGCATCTTCGTAGTGCGCCGCGGCGTGCATGCGCGCGTATTTCTGGAGTATGCGTTTACGCTTTTCTCCGCTGTCGCTCTTTTTTTTCTCTTCCTCTTCAAAATCCGCTATTTGGTATTGCCCGAGCTCTGGTTTCGCGTATACGAAATGTTCGAGCTTGGCGATTGCGCTTTTCGCCGTTTCCGTGAGGGCGATATCCGATTCGCGCTCTTCTTCGTCATCGTCCGATAACGAAGGGGCATACGCGATGGCATTTACCAGCGCCGGTGCAATGCTATTGACAATATCGTTCTCGCGTTCGTGCGTCGCTAAAAATATGTCGCGCAATAAATTTTGCGAATGCATTCGCGCGAAGAGCTCATCCATGCTCTCGTGGGCGCGAGCGGCGGCATCTTCGGATTTGGAAACGATTGAAATGTACATGGTTTCATCGTCTAGATTCTCTTTTACTCTAGAGTCGTCGTACTCGACCTCTTTACCGACGAGCTCGTCTTCGTTCAAACGAATTTTCATCGTCCTCGCCAAGACGAATTTTGCGCCTTCCGCGCCGCTCGGTAAACAAATGGACATGTCGTAGGCGTCTTCGCAAAATGAACGCTTGAACTTCTCGAGCAACGTAACCTGTGCGGGTGCAAATGAACTCGAAGGCATCGGTGGCGGTGGTGGTGGTTTAACGACGATACCTCCTCCGGCTAAAACAATCTCCTCTCCAAAACTCGCCTTGCGCGAATGTTTCTCTTGCTTTCGCGGCGACGTGGCATTACTCGTCGTACCTTTATTATCCTGCAGCTTCTTATTCATCTTATATCTATCTACTGTTCTCACGTGATGCATCAAATACCACACGTCCTCCGTGCGTAGTCGTTTCGATTCAAACGAGGAAGGGTTTCCCACGACGTTGGCATTGAACCCTTCGAAAACCCCTCGCGAGCGAATGGTTGTTTTAGGGGACGCGTACGCGACGACCCCTTTCCGCTCCGTGTATATAACCGCAAAGCACGTTTTTGTATGATCCCCGCACTTCTCCAAGGAGCTTTTCAGCACCTCCGTCACCTTCTCTCGTCTCTCTTTCCTCATCGCCAGCGCTCTAAAAAACCTTCCGCTCGTGCAAGCAAACGCGTCTCCCCCCTCGCAACTCTCCGCCACGGATTTCAAATACACGTCCTCTTGTTCTCGAAAAAATGCCTTCCTCGGATCAAACCGGTGGTTACTTCGCCTCAAATTCATCTCAATCGCGTCCCCGAACAAGAAAGTAAACGCTTTCGATATCGTCTCGAGCTTTACTTTCAAAACGTGCTCGGTGTCCAGCGGATCCTTCGAAACGGCGGCGAACCGTAACGCGCCTTTTCGCAATACCGCCAATCGAACGACGACGAGCTTGGCGGTTGTCTCCGCTCCACTAAACGACGACGAACATCTCTTTTCCACGTAGTGTAACTGCCCCACTCTCCGATTGTTGTCCTTCTTCTTCTTCTTCGCTGCGTCTGCGCCCTCTCTACTAACTGTTTCTTCGCCGTCGTCATCCACCTCTCCCTCTTCTTCTCCCTCTTCTTCTTCTTCGGCGACCGCGCAAATCGCGCTCAGCGCGCCTACCAGCGACGAAAGTTTCATAACATCCCCGAATCGACTCCAAACTGGTTTCCCGCTCATCGTAAACGCCACGAATTGCGTTTCGTAACAGTTGCTCTTGTTGTTCTCTTCTTTCATCATCGTTCCACCAAAATCGTTCCATCGACGACGCCTCGCGTTCGCGAGTCGCTCCTCGTCGAAGCTCCAGTACCACCGATTTTGATGACACTCCTCCTCAAAATGAGTCGTCGTCGTCGTCGTCGTCGTCGTCCCAGTGCTCGCACTCATGATGACGTATATAACACAAAGTGTCTCCTCTCAAAGTCTCTCTTAAAAGTCTCTTAAAAGCCAATCATCATCCAGATGCTCGCAAAGAAAACGTCAAAAGGAGATGCGCTTCGTCGGACGATAGCGCTCGTTTCAAATCATCCTCGCGCACTTTGTTTGCCTCATTTTATGCGCGTTCGTGCGGAGTAACGCGACGAGAAAGACTTGGTACTTTTGAAGGAAAATCAGACGAGTCTTTTCAAAAATCCCCCCAAAATCTGTCACAATTTAAGAGACATTCGGAGCGTATTCGCGCACGACAGAGGGATACTTTACACGCACAAAACACCTCACCTTCTCTCGAGATGATCGTAAAAAACGTCCAATTTAAATGGGGCAAAGAAATCTACGCCGTCGACGTGGACACCTCCTTACCCGGTTCGCATTTAAAAACGCAACTGTTTTCGTTGACGTCGGTCCCTCCGGATCGGATTAAAATCATGGGTTTAAAAGGCGGGAAAACGATCAACGACGAGACGGATTTAACCAAATGCGGGTTAGAAGAGTTGGTGAAAAAAGGGAAAAAGTTACTCGTGATGGGTTCCGCGCGAGAAGTGGAGAAAGCACCGGAAAATGAGATTCAGTTCGTGGAGGATCTGCCGGAAAGCGAACAGTACGGGGCAGAGCTAGGGGAACGGTTTCGACCGGGGTTGCAGAATCTAGGGAACACGTGTTACATGAACTCGTGCGTGCAGTGTTTGAGCCACGTCGGGGAGTTAGTTGAGTGTTTGGAAACGTTCGAGGAGGATACTACGAACAACGGTGGTGGTGGCGCGAGCACGAGTGAGAACGACGGCGGCGCCCCGGACGCGGCGGCGAATAGCGCGGGCTCGACGGCGTTGGCGAAAGCGGCGAGAGATTTGTTCGTTGAATTGAAAACGTCCAAGTCGATGGTGATGCCGTTGCGGTTTTTGATGGTGCTGAGACAAGTCTTCCCGCAATTTGCCGGTAGAGACGAGAGGAGTGGGGTGTGGATGCAACAAGACGCGGAGGAGTGTTGGTCGTCCATCGTGAACTCGCTCGCCAGGGCGTGTCCGAAAGTCAAGGATATTTTTGGGATCACGTTAGAGACGGAGTTGAAATGCGAGGCGACGGGGGAGACGAGGAGCGAAGTGGATACGGTGAATTATTTGAAATGTAACATTTCCATCGACGTGAACCATTTGGCGGACGGGTTTCGTTTGCAATTGAACGAAACGAGGGAAATCGGGAACAACGTTTTCGAGGGCCACGCTAAAATTTCAAAGTTGCCGTCACATTTGGTCGCGCAAATCGCGCGAATGTATTATAAGGTGGACATTCAACAGAAGGCTAAGATTTTGAGAGCGGTGACGTTTGCAAACACGTTGGACGTGTACGAGTTTTGTAGCGACGAGTATAAGAAGGTTTTGGATAAAGGGAGGAAGTTGAGAGCGAAGGCGATTGAGATGAACGTGGACGAGGTGTTCGGAGATAGTTCCGATCCAGACGCGTATATTACCGGTCATTACGAGTTGGTATCCGTTTTGACGCACAAAGGACGATCGGCGGATAGTGGACACTATACAGCCTGGGCGAAGAATTTCATCACGGACGAAAAGACGAAGAAACCGGTGGATTCGTGGACGTTGTTCGACGACGAGACGCCGCACGCGAAAAAAGAGGAGGATATTTTAGCGTTAAAAGGTGGCGGCGATCATCACATGGCATACATGTTGGTGTATAGAGCGCTTTACGCGAAAGAACCCATCGACGTAAACGACGAGTCCGGCGCGAAGCCTATGGAATAATATTATTTTTTTAAAACCCACAACAACAACAAACAACAATTTCATTTTTACAACGCAACAGTTTCGTACAACTCGTCGCCGCACATTTTCACCGGCGGTAGAAAACGTAAATAATGTTCCTGGTCGTGTTCTTCGACGGTCGAAAGGAGCGTGCGGTCGCATCGACACAGCCGACACCGTTCGATTTGTATTACCTTTGTTTTCTTCTCCCGTTTGCGCTTTTTGTTTCGAGAGAAAAGGGTGAGATGATGCACCGTATCCATCCATTGAGGTAAGTACACTCTCTTCAAGACTTTAAACCGCTCGTTCAGAATTCTAAACATTTCGACATCGCCGGTGTTCATCACATCTTCACCGATGACGGCGACGTATTCGCCTTTGAAAGCCCTTAAAGACGTCGAAGCCATGTTTGAATCTGGGGGACAATAACACACGAGCAATCCGTTCGCGCGGTGGTTGTATTTTCTAATGGCTTCCAAGTGCGTCATCTTTTGAACTATACTTCTATTTCTCTCGTTGCTCGATTCTTGCTCGATGAGATGGTAATCGTTACCATTTTCAGGCATCGCATCAGTCGCGGTGATGTGAATGCCGAACCGTCGCATCGCTCTCGCCCAAACGCCTTTCCCGGCGCCGATTTCAAGCCATTCGTTTTTCTCGCCGACTCGTTTCAACGCTTTTAACGCCGCCACCGTTGGCGTCGCGTAGGCGTACAAATATGTGCTCCACCGTCTCACGTTATCTGCGAGGATACTATACGTCGTGCCTTCCAATAACTGATCTAACGAGTTCACTCTGATCTTCTTTTTTTTATTAATCATCATCACGTTGCGACGATACGCGGCGACGGTTAATTCGTGCTCCTCTTTCGCTTCGATTTCATCGCCTAATATCATTACGGCTTCTATAAACTTTGCCAATTGTATTCGAAATAAAAGTACTATTTCCTCTTTATTCGTAGCATTCGGGCTCGTTTCGGTAAAAAAATCAAACCTTTTGTCGATGTCGTCCAATCTCTCGAGCCATCGCCAGCCTCGATAAAAGAGCGACGAGGAAGAAAATAGTATCTTCGCACGATTTCGATACGCAATCGCTCGCTCGATGCCGTCGGGATACCCGCAAAACGCGCAATACGAGATGAAATTAGCGTACCCGCCGTTTGGCCCGTTTCGAGCGATGTATTCATCGAACTCGTTTATTATTTGGACGCGACGTCGCAAACTTACTTTTTTCTTCTCCTTCTTCTCCTTCTTCTTCTTCATCATCTTCGTCGAGCGATTTCGCTCGTCTCGTTTCCCGCTCATCCTCGCCATCGCTAACTCCATCGGATCCAGTTTTATAGTTGCATCCTCATCATCTTCGTCGTCTGAATCGTCGTCCTCTTCGTCGTAATATTCATCATCGCCCACCAAAATCTCTCGTATTCGTTCCAACATCATTTTCGTCGTCGTCTGAATCGATGTCATCGTCTCGTTCTTTTTCTGCTTCTTCTTCGTATTCGAAGACAAAGAGAAAGAAGAGTTCGTTAAGATTTCACACGCCCAATCGATTCTTTTCGCGTGGCTCACGCACACTCTCGCGCACGCGAAACGCGATAAAATCGAGAACTCCTCTTCTCCTTTATCGTGATAAAAGTTACTATTGAGCATTCCCATTTGCGTTTCTTTTGACAGCGTCTTTTCGTACTCCTTAAAGAACACCTTTCGCGATATCTCTCCTTCGTCATCATCGTTCTTTTTTTCCCCGACAGACATCTTCAGCTCGCCGTCTCTGTCGAAGTAAACTGTTCCCGCGTGCACGTGAGGCCAGAACACGAGGAGTGAGAGCTTTCTTCTTTGCAACGCGTCGTCGTCGTTCTCGCCGTTACTCCTCATATCCATCGGTTTCTCTCTCTCTGATGCACTTTTAAAGACAATGCAAAAAGAAAACTAAAAATTTAAGGTCTCACAAAATTTTTTAAGTACTTTCTTCTGAACCCTAATTTCACTGTTTAAAATCGGCAGTGCCGAACATTGTGTGCCGCAAGGGAAGAAAACTTCCCATGAATACAACAAGGGCGTGTGGCATAGTGGATATTGCGTCGGTCTACGAAACCGAAGATCGCGAGTTCGATCCTCGCCTCGCTCATTTTTTTTGCTCGCGTCGATACCGCGTCGATTGAATACAACCTTAAAATACATTAAACTTTCCGAAATCTTCCCAATTGTCTTTTGCCTTTTTGAACGGGCGCGTTGCGTCTTCTCGTCGCCGCGTGAATGCGAGCAGCCAATGGTAACTGTTTCTTCTTTGCTTTTTCTTTGTTTGAAGCGCCGCCGGTTTTCTTCAAACGTCTCGCGGTAGACGAACCGAATTCGTTGTCTTCTCGGCCGGCTAAGACGGTAGCCAATCGAGACGCTTTGTCGTGCGCGCGTCGAATGCCGATGGCGGCCAACGCGTCCGGGTTGACGCGACGTTCGGAGGCCCGATCGGCTTTGCGCATCACCAACCGCGTCAAATCAGTTTCCGCCGCGTTCTTTACTTTCTTAGCGCCCATCTTGTCCAAGTTCTCGTCCAGTTTTGATTGCATGCGCAACGCTTTGATCTTGTTGAAATCTTCGTCTCCGAATATTTTCTCCTGTTCGATTGGATTTTCTTCTTCCATCATGCGCAGTTGCTCTTCCTCTTCTAGCTTTTCTTCTCGTTCGGCGACTTTTTTCGCCTTCAACACGGCAATTTTGTGGCGCCGTTTCAGTTCCGCCAAGGTGAGTTTACCGTTCGCGCGCATTTTTTTCTTCACAGGAAGAATGTCGTTTTCTTCCAACTCGTTTTCGGAGAGTTCGATATCCTCGACTTCCTCGGAATTCTCTTCATCTTCTTCCTCATCGTCGCTATTACTATTGCTATTACTATTACTATTACTATTGATGTTACCATCATCATCATCATCATCCTCTTCTTCAAACTCAGTCATAGTTTCGATTTCAGCCACCAACCGCTTTCGTTTAATGCGCTCCAACTGCAATAACTCGGCGCCGTCGACGCGTTCGCTCACCACTTTCGTTCCGTAGGCTTTCACGCTCTTCTCTAAATCAGCACCTTTACCTCTGTCTTTCTTTTCTAACAAACTCGGCGCGAGTTCTCGAAACAGAGCAATCAACGCTCTCGCTGCAGTCGCCACGGGTTTATCTCTCGCTTTTTTATACTGCGACAAGTCGCGAAGCAAATCTTCCGTCATGACTAAAGGAGTGCGGTTACAAATTTCGCGAACGGAGTTTATGCCGACGGCGACGACTTCCGGTCGCGCTTTGTCGTGGACGAACTGCGTGACGAGCTGTCTCAGTAACGGTTCTATGGCATCTGGTGGGACGAGTTCGTGGCACGCCGTGGCTGCCGCGGCGAGGAGTTTGGTTACCTGTGTGCGATGATAAAAGTATGGAAGAAAGTTTGTTCATAATTCGTGAGTAAACGTGGAAATGAAATGATAAAGAAACAAAAACAAGGCACTCTTTTGCTGCGTGCGCGCGTTCGTGCTCGTCATCATCCGTGGCGTCAAATACTAAGCGGTGGTTTTTGTATGCGTCATGTTATGAATGCGCTCCGCCGAATTTTCTGCTTCATTCGCCACGATACAAACAAACAAGCGCGAACGCGCGCGCGCTCACGCGGCAAAAATGTCTTTAGAATAAACAAAACGTACATCTCTCTGGTTCGGTTGAATGTATCTCTGCAAGAACGGGTAGAAGTTCAACAAAATCAGCTGGTGCAAACCGACAACTCTGGAGACTACTTGTAAGAGCAACATTTTCGTCTCAAACGCTTGCGCGCCTTCTTTGAGCTTTTTGAAGAGCATTTCGGCAAAACCTTGCGGGTCGTCGATGAGTTGCATGGCGGCAAATCGAGCTTCACCATCGTTGCCTTCGGCTTTGATTTGTTGTTTTCGGACCGATGCGATCATTCGTTTCAGTTTAGCTTGTTTCTTACGTTTGGAAGATGCGACGCCCTGTTTTGTGTTGTCGTTTTAAGGAAGAAAGATAGAAAGAAAGAAAAGAGCAGAAGTCAGTTTAATAAGGCATCGGAATTCTAAAACAACCACACTAAAGTGATGATCAACAAACTCGAGCGCAAACGCACAAACGCACAAAAACAAACACGCCTCGGCGATCTTGGTGATTAGTTAGTCGTCACAGGGGTCTTTCACCCTCGAGAGTAGCAAATATTTAATCTTAATCTTCATCGGCGAATGAATTGTTTTTTGCGTGTTTCGCGTTTCACGAAAGACGAAGAGGAAACGCAAACGCGAAAGAAACAAAGTATGTGTAAGTAAACTTACCTTATGGTACGCCTTGAACACGTCGTCTTTACTCACGAGCTGCTTTCCGCCTTGTTTCGTGTTCATATCCTTATCACCGCCCGCGAGGCCGTCGTCGTCTTCGTCGCTCTCCCCGCCTTCCTCCGCCGCTCTCTCCGCCGCCTCGTCCTGCCCGAGAAAGAACTTCAACCCAGCGACTAATATCTTCGGATGTTGGTGAAAACACGCCTCGACGACTAAATTCACGCTCTTCGCGTCGTTCCAAATGTTCCTCCTGTACAACTCCGTCACGATCGCCAGCGCCTTCTTCGCCGCCACCGGATTTTCGTCCCTTACCGCGTCTCGCAAAAACTGCCGTACCACTCGATTATACGCTTCGTTCTTCTTCCCTTTATTCGCCAACTTCACGTCCGCGACGACGTGTTTAAACACTAACGCTCGCAACTGCTTATCTGCGCACCGAAACAGTTTAAAAAAAATCGGCAACGCTTGGTTCACCGAAACGCAGTTTCGGTTTCTCAGTAAAATCAAAGCCGCCACCAACCTTCGTCGGAGCGAAACATCCAATCGCATGAAGTGTTGATCGATGAGCGCTAAAAGCAGCGACGGAAACCAACTCGACTCGGATTTGTACACCGTGTGGACGTGACTGATGAACGAGACTAAATCGCCGAAATTTTCGTGATCTTTCGAAGAGGAAACACCGGTTCCAACGTGAGACGACGAGGACGAAAAGACGGCGTGCAACGCGTTGAAGTGTTCCAATTGCATGAGGAAATCCTCGCGGTACCCGGCTGGGTCTCTCTTACACCGAGACTGAAGCTCGAGCAAATCTATTTTACCCATCGCTCTTGGTCGTTCGGTCGTTCGTTATTTCTAAAAGACGAGGCGTTGAGAGATGTTTTATCTTTGTGTTGCGCGCAAAAATGTCTCGAGAGTGAAGAATTGAAGAGAGAGTTGTGAGGGAAAAGAGGCGAACGAATGTGTGCGTGTCTCTCTCTCTTTGTTTTACAAGCTGCGTTTTGTGTCTCTCTCTCTCTATTTCTATCTCTTTCTTAGTAGTACGTAATTATCTAATCCCTATATAAGGGTTTCCAATATAAAGTTCCTTGTTCGTATCGCCAACCAAATGGGAGAGGACAGTCGTTGTCGAGAAGGTATGGTACACAGTCGGGTCGGATTCTCGCGTGCGCATAGCGTACGACGCGATGCTCGTGCGCGTAGCGTACGGCGCGAGAGTCCCAAGGCGCTTTGGCGGTTTCGTGTAAGTACTGCAAACAGTCCAAGTGGCCGAACTTGGCTGCATCCATACACGCTTCTTCGTCATATTGATCATACTTACGTTCAACAAGATATTCAAGTATATGAAGGTGACCAAATTTAGCAGCCCC
>ERZ651776.509-NODE-509-length-54042-cov-7.892208_pt1 | contig 54042 bp, 36 predicted proteins | sample MGYA00514761_ERZ651776 | MGnify/ENA metagenome assembly ERZ651776
AACCCTAAACCCTAAACCCTAAACCCTAAACCCTAAACCCTAAACCCTAAACCCTAAACCCTAAACCCTAAACCCTACATTTAGGGTGTGCTAGGGTTTGAAACCCTAAACAATAGGGTTGAACACCCTAAATACTGGGAGGGTCCGTTTTCTCTCGTTTACGCTCGAACTAGCCCAATTAAACACCATGGAGGCATGTCAAAGATAGATACGCATCCATAGTTGACTTTTTAATTTGTACATTTGCGATTTGAGTGGATTTCATGAATGTTTTGTAATTTCTTAGGGGATTTTTAGGGGATTTTTGTTTTTCTGCTTTAGGGGAGTTCCGTTTTTTTCTAGGTTTTTTTAGGGGAGTTCCGGATTTTGAAGTAGTACATCTGCAAAAACCCTTCATACGTGCGTGTTACTTTGTAATATATATCGTACTGTGCTACACAGTACCTAGGTACTTTGGGTATGTGATTATTTGACATTCAATTTCAACCGAGTTTTTCGACAGCACCTTTCCCGGAAAGGACATCGAAGCAAAAAAAGTTGCACACCGGCTCTTCGGCGTGCGAAATTGATTTGATGACTTCATTGGCGAGTAATCCGCCAACGATAGCCGCTATAGCGGGCATTTCTATCCTATTATCTAAAAAGAGCGCTAAGTCTTCCAAAGATACACCATCAACGACTTTATCTCCATCTGGAAGCTTTGAGATGTGCTCGCGTACTTCCTCGAGGGTCGGCTTGAGATTCATCAACTCCAGCTGTTTCAACGCGCAAAAAATGGGTGTGAATTTACAACTCCTTTTCGGTTTGAAGTTTGCAAATGACGTCTTCTGAATCGCACTGCCGAACGATTCGAAAGGTTTCGTCAAAAGAGCTGATTCTTTTCCATCCTCGTTGTTATCGCTGTCGTGTTTTTTCCGTTCGATGAACTCGAACGCGTCACCGAGGTCACTAAAGAAATATCCATGGTTCGAACTACTTTCCGTCAAGAAGAAGGCTATTTTTCGTTCACGGCATACCTCGTTCAAATGTTTAACGGTATTTGCGTGCACTCTTCGTCCACAGCAAATGACGACGTCGTAGTTCTCTCCTAAGATTGCGCTGGCTGCGTCTTTGTCTTCTTCTAAGTCTTCAAATTTGAAATCAGCAGCAGAAACTTCACCGAAAGGATTCATCTCTTGCAACGATTTCGCCGCTGCTTCTGCGACGGATATCTTTTTCGCTCTATCTTCCACGGAAACTAGGAAGCTTAGTGTCTCTTCTTCTTCTTCTTCTTTTGCCTTTCCTCGGCACAAAATAACTTTAGATACGCCCGCGAGCACGATATTTTTAGCACATTCTAAAAGCGTTGGCGATTCTGCTCCAAGTATGAGAACGCGTGCTTTGGCAATCTTCAACTGCGTAGACACTCCCCAAACTCTCAATTGACGATCGTACATCTCCGCTTGAGCGTCCGTGAGTTTCATGCTCGGATGTTCCTCGTCCTCCTCCTTGTCGTCGTCGTTGTTGTTGTTGTTGTTGTTCTTCATCTCTTCTTTATTTGTTTGGAGCAAATTCGAAAAAAAGAAAAGCAAAGCTTTTTTGCAGAAAATTTGAATGTTCTCCTCAACTTACACCACAACTCACAACCTCCTCAAACGATATTTTACGGAGACGCTATGGGTTTTGCCACCGCAGGTAGCGTAGCCAAAGAATCTGAGGATGTGAACGTCTACTCATCGTACGTTGCGAACTTTCTTTCAAACGCGTCTTGGAACGTGCACTCTTTCGAGCAAAAGAGTTCGAGCGAGAAGTTAAAAGCGGAATTAAATTTCCTCTTCTCTTTCTCCCATGTCGCGAGAAGACACAAAATGCGCGAAGTGCCGCAGCACAAGTTCTACGTGTGGCTTTTGGATATCATCAGACGCGATCGTTCGGGGAGCGAACAGCCGCTAGACGATATGAATTGCATACGGCAAGCGGTGAACATAATGAGAGATTTGTTCGATGTTGCGCCTAACATCATCTGGAACTCACGGAAGAAAGAGCTGACGACGAATATTCACGCGTGGACGCCTTTAGATAGCGAAGAAAGACGAGCGAATGATAGCATGAATGCATCGTTGATGTCTCCAAGAGATAAAACGTTCAACTTGGGTGGTTCCGTTGGTGCTTCTCGCGGCATCGGCGGTTTCCGAGATACCGAAGAGCGAGAAACGCTGAAGAACGCGACTTTCTTCGTTTCCACGCATCATCGAAATACCGGTCCGAGAGAGGATTGGAAGTCCTTCGTTTCGCTCATAGAAGAGAGCATGTACACGCCAGAGCAAATTGAGAAGATGAATCGTTCTTCCCGCGCGGCGACTGCTTTGCGAAAATCCAGGAGAGGAGATGAAAAAGACAAAGAACAGAACGAAAAAGAAGAAGAAGAAGAAGAGGCGAAAACGACGTGTTCGTACGATCAGTGCTTTGGATCGACGCTTTTGTTGGGGCACGTGGCGTATGTGCTGGAATACGATTTGACCGTGCGAAAGGCGTACGCGATTACGGAACGTAAAAAGAATACAAGAAAAGCGCTCGAAAACGTTTTTGATATTTTCAAGCACTCTTTGGTATACAGATTATTCAGCATTGAAGCAGATCAGACTGACGTTTTAAGAAAGCTCGCGCATGCTGTGATGCGTGGATGCGTCGAAGACGAGGATAGTTTAGAAAAATTAATCGGAGGAGGAGCGAAGAAAACGACGCCGGAGGAGTTGGCACGCTTCAAACGCATCGACGCCTCGACAAAAGAGCTTTCTAAATCTGCTGCTTCCATCATGAATACGCTGTTATCATCGGTATGGGATTTGAAGGAGGCAAATATTGCATTGTCAAAATTTGCATTATCGCAACAACGCGAATCGAGCGCGTCTTTATCGCCGCTTGGTGCGTCCGTAACTGCGCGCAAGAGTGTGTTCGATAGGATGGAAGACAATGTATTTGACGCGATCAAGGACGTTGTTCTAGTTGAAGCCAACAAGAATAAATATGGCGGCTACAAGTTTGCGGCAAATTATCTGCGTTCCCTTGGAAGCGATGACGTAAAGTTAGAGATGTTTCGACGATGTATGATGGAAAAAGTGGATACGTCGAGGATCGGAACAAATATCGCGCGAGATAAGTTCCCGGCGTTTTCGAAGGACGATAAAGTCGAGCTAGTGGATGAATTGGGGACGTTACTGTGTGAGAATTACAAAGAAACGAGGGGTGCTGTAAAAGATAAACTCTTCAACCTCGTCAACCTCGTCTCTTCGAGTTCGAAAGTCCTTCTCGAAAACAATGACGATTCGAGGAAAAAGCAAAAGCTCGTCGCAGCGCACGTAGAATTAGAGAAACAAATCAGCATGGGAAGCACGACGAGTAAAGAAGCAGAGTCTCGCGCGAACTTCGTATCGAGTGTAGTTTTAGGATTGTAGGGACGTTATATCGTTTAGCCCTCCTGATTAAGAACTAATAGGCACCCTAGCGTTAAGCGTTTCTTTTTTCAATTTTACCTAATTACTCATCTTCATTTTTTTGAAAGAAAGAGGAAAGGAAAACTCAGCTTGCACACGAGGCGCACCAAGATCTTTAATGTATCATGGAGATGATGGAGGACGAGGAGCGAAGAGAAGATTCTCACGTAGATGCGTCGAGTACGGCGAAAACGCCCAATCCAAACTGGACGCGTTTCGGTGGATTGCATCAACCGAAAACGTCAGCACCGAAAACGTCAGCAACAAAAACATCGCGCTTAGGGACCTTGAGAGAAGAAGATTCAACGTTAACCCCTACCTCGACTTTATCAGATATACCAACCATCACGAATGCTATCAATGGAGGAAAACCGCCAAGAAATGCTAGCGCAGATATGCCACCACCTCCCGCGCGCGCTATAATTACGCCAGAGGTTTGGAACGACGACGGGTATTTCGACGAGAAAATTACAGTTGAAAACGAACGAGAAGAAGCATTTTGCGTCTATCGCGCTGCAGATATTGGGATTATACCTGATGGTGATGGAAAAACAGTAACAACAACAACGTTGGTGTGTTTGCACGGGTGCCCGTACTCCTCGCTTTCGTGGGCGCCGTTCGTGAAAGAGTTCAGAAACAAATGTAAAACGCAAACAAAGGTTGAGATATACGCCATCGATTTGAGACATCACGGAGAATCGATATCGATGCGCGACGGCGGGAGCGACTTTAGTTTAGGAAGAATGGTAGAAGATGTCGCGATGATTTTAAAGCACTTATTTTCGCAAACAGAAATAGATCGAAAGTGTGTTCTCATCGGCCACTCGATGGGTGCTTCTGTAGCGAGCTCTCTCGCGCTACGAGAAGACATGTGGACGAAAAACGTAAATGATAAAAATAAAACATCGTTAGCTGGTCTGATCGTCGTCGATGTCGTCGAAGGGTCGGCACTAAAGGCTTTGCCGATGATGTCTTTACAGCTATTGAATCGGCCCACTTCCTTCCGAACGATGAGAGACGCATTCCGTTGGTGTTTGGGATTTGGAGGGAGCACGAAGAGCGTAGAATCAGCCCGGATATCGTTCCCTTCGCAGTTGCACCAGAAAAGCGAAGGCAACAGCAGTAGTTTTAGTGATAGCAATAGCGAACGAGAGGACGCGTCGTCTCCGTTTACTTTTCGATGCGACGTTGTGAAGACGGAGCCGTATTGGAAGGAATGGTATTTGGGTATGAGTGAAAGATTTTTGAGCGCGAAAACTTCGAAAGCGCTCCTTCTGGCAGGGACCGACCGATTGGATACGCCTTTAACGATAGCGCAGATGCAAGGCAAATTCCAGATGGTTGTGTTTCCAAACAGCGGGCATGCGATTCAGGAGGATGAACCAGAAAAGTTTACGCAAGTTGTCCAAGATTTCTTGACGCGATATGTACAAAATTAATTCATATTAATGAAACGATGGTCTACCATTTATCTAATTATCATTCTAAACCAAAACAACAATTCAAACAAAACCTGAGCATTCTTCTTCTTCTTCTTCAAAAAATACCCGGGATGACTTTATACGGCACTATAGAGCAATATTGTTTCCAGTACGTTCCGTACTTCGCAGCGCACCTTCGGTCGTCGCGAACGGATCGATCAAACAATAGTATCGTCAAAAAGATGACGTAGGAGTACGGCACGACTTTATCGAATCCAGCCGGCAAAGTCCAAAAGAACGATGCCGCTATCTCCGGCAAGTAGTGGAAGTGCCTCGAAATTGACCACCACCCGGAAGCTAATAACAAAGACGTTTTCGATTCGCCTTCGATAGTTTCGTACTTCGCCTTGATCATTCGTGGTTTTTTGCCCCAAACGAGCATGTTACCTTTGGTTCGTCTCGCTTCTTGTCGCTGACGATCGGAATCGTAATTAATCCAAATGGATAACAAGCCCGCGACGACGATGGCGCAAAATTTCGTCGTTCCGAGCTGTACCGCCGGTTTGATTGAAGAAATATACAACGCCGGAGATACATACAAAGAAGGCACCCACACCAAACAACCCCAGCAAATGTAATACCCTGCTCTGTCGTGCATGATATCCATGGAATTGAAGTATCCAGTTTCCCAGTAGAAGAATTTCGCGTTGTACGAGCACATGAGAATGACGCAAGCCAACACCGAGTCGGCGAGGAATCCGTCGCGTTCGTATTGATAGCACGCAAACACGACGGGTAAAAGAGCCCAGGCCATCATACCAAATCTGCAGTTCGTGAATTGCTTGACGTTGAGAGGACCGAACTTTGGATATAATTCCGTGCCCCAATAGAAGTCGTACAGAAACGAACCGTTGCTTCCCGAGTCAGAGTCCGTCGGGAAATACAAACCTTTAAAGGTGAGGAAGAGACAGAAAAATATGGCAAACATGGACATCGCGAATAACATTTCTCCGAACAAATCGTACACAATCTTTGGCGAGGTTAATCCGAAATGCCAAGCGGCGAAGAATCCCGCGTAAGTCGTAATCAAAGACAACACGCCGTTCGCTTTGTATTCGGGAATGTTCCCGTTTGCAGTAACTGGACCGAAATGCTTTTTCCCAGGTAAATACAACTGCAATAACGCTTCGAACGTGGCGTAGGAAAGTAAATGCACGATTGCGTCTTTTGTCGGCCACGGAAGCATGTCTTTTAAGTATCCTTTGAATGTTTTCCTCGATATACTCGAAACGAGGTTTGAAACGCTTCCGTTTCTGTTGACGAACACGTCCCAAATCATCACCGCTAAGAACGGCGTCGTTGCGATTAACAAGATGATACCGGCTGCGTTGATGAAGGCGCCGTACTTGTCGGCATCGCCGCCAGAGCCCCAATGTTGCTCTTGCGCGTTCTTCTTCTTCTTCTTTTTCGTCGTCGTCGTCGTCGTCGATGGCTTTTTTATTCCTTTATTCTTTCGGCTCTTCGGCGTTGGTGACGGAGACTTCCTCGACGACTTTTTTCCCGCTCCCGTTCTGCTACGACTCGACGAACGCGCCGCGCGAGTGGATGTACCAGCAGCAGCCATCGTGCGTTGTTGTTGTGGTAGTGGTGGTGGTGGTGGTGGTGGTGGTGAGAAGTGACGACTTCGATTGATTGACTCTTCTTTAATTTTTATCAGTCACACAAAAGGAAAAGTGACAAACAAAAAAGAGAAAAAAGATCAAAAATTTGGAAAACAAACAAACACCACAAGAAAATAACAAACGAGAGAGAGTGAGAGAGATACAGAAAGAACACTTCGTGCGCGCGCACTCCTCATTTGGAACTTGCACACGTACCACTTTAAATCGATACCACTACGTATCGTGCATCGCGCGATAATCATACTCAGTAGTGGTGGTGGTACGAGAAGCAGCAGTCATCGAGCGCGCGCAGGAGAAGAAGCATTGCTTCCGTCATCCATAGAGAGACTTGTGGAGGAGAGTAAAAACAAAGATGGACACGGATGAAAAGGTCTCGGCGCAACCTGGGTCGCTTCCACCAATGTCCGCCGCTGCTGGAGGAGGCGCGTTCGCCACAATCAACGTCTCGCCGTTCTTATGGTAGGTTTTCTTACGTCTTATTCTTATTCTTCTCGTTCTCGTCGCACTCGTCTTGCGTGTGACTTTTCATCTTCATCGTGGGGGTGCCTTTTCTCCTTCTTTTCCCTCCTCCTAAATTCTCTCTTTCAACAAAAACTGCGCGCGCGCTCGATACTAATGAATGAATATTTCTCTTCTCATCAATATCATCATCAATAATAAAATCAACAGGAAAACGTGGAACTTGGTGTCGAACCCTGCAAACGACGACGTCATCTCGTGGACGGCGAACGGAAGAACGTTTACGGTGTGGAAACCAGATTTGTTAGAGGAGAAATATTTGCCGGAAACGTTCAAGCACTCAAATTTTGCAAGTTTTGTTCGACAGCTGAACAACTATGGTTTTCGCAAGTGTCACTCGGATAGATTCGAATTTGGCGTCACTGGGTTTGAGAAGAATAAGCCGGAGCTGTTGACGACGCTAAAAAGAAACGAAGCGCCGCGAATGAAATCGAAAACAGAGTTCGCGAAAGATACAAAAAAGAAAGAATCGAAAACATCGATCATGAAAGCGACACCGACGACGTCGCCACGACAAGGACGAGCGCTACCAGATTCGAATGAAGCTGGAGGAGAAGAACGAACAACGACAACGACCGGAAGAAGAGGTAGTGGAAGAGAGAAGGGCGCCCCAAGTGGTGGTCACACGGCTCTTGAACTCGGCGCGTTTGGAAATTTGACCGAGGAAGTCGATCAGCTTAAACGCGATCGAATGGTTTTGTTGAAAGAAGTCATGCGTTTGCGATTAGAACAAGACGACACGGCAACGCAGATGCGCATGATGGAGCAAAGAGTACAACAAAATGAACAATTTAGCGCGCAAATGCGTTCGCTTCTGGAAACGCTTCAGCAGAATCCAAAGCTCGCTATGGAGTTTGGAGAGCAATTGAACAACGTTTCGAGATTTGCTCCGCGAAAACGTCGACAATCCATTCCGTTGTTAGGAGGAGGTGAGAGGAACGAGGGAAACACGATTAATGGCAACTATAACAATAATAATGGAAACAGCGACCATGAATCGCAAATGCTCCTCGAAACGAGCACGAATCACGCGAATCACTTGCGTTTGCAAGAAATTATAGACGAACAAGAGAGAGAACCGAGTCCCAAGATGTTCCCGAACGGCAACTTCGCGCTCGTCCCGACACCGGACAAGGACACTGGTTTGGCGCAGTTTACGTGGCAAGAGATCATGGAAGCAAATACTCCATCGGATACGTCCACTGAGAGCTTGCGACAAATGGTTGAAGGCATGTCGAAAGAGGAGGAAGTTGGTAAAGACCAACAGGCGTTCCTTTCGAGCATCTTGGAGAGAACAAATAGTGGTCTCTCGAGCGACAGAATTGCTCAAGAATTGGGCGCAGTGAACGATAGTACGTTACCGTCGGCGCGCAGTCTCGAGAATCAGTTGAGTCTGTCCTTTTTAGATTCAGAGGAAATGACAAACTTGGTGAACGACATGAAGTTGTCCCAAAAGAAAGGCGGAGAGAAAAAGTAAACAAAAAGAGTTAGCGCGAGCGCCGTAATTGTGCTCGATAGCGACACCAATATAAACAAAGTAGCATTGTTGTATTACACGTCAACAAAAAAAGCAAAGTATAACACATGCATTGTACGGTACCGAACGCCGCGGTAAGGCGTCCCAGACTTAACCGCATTCAAAAAGAAAAAATCCTTCTCCACCATTTATTTGGCGACATCGATGTTCGTAAACTCTTTCCAGACGTCTAAAGATACGCGTTTGGTCATGGACTTGATTTGCGAGTTTGGTCCGAGCTCGTACAACTTCGTTTTGCCCTCGCTTACTAAGTTCTTCAACGTCGCTTCCCACAAAACCGGCGAGACGAGTTGTTTCGTGAGCATGCGAACGATGGATTCCTTGTTCATTTCCGATAACGCGAGACGAGTGCCCAGAACGTTCATGAAAATGGGAATCTCTGGTTTCGAAATCTCAATCGTCTCCAGGACGTTTTTGAGATTTTCGGCGGCGGAGTCCATGCGCGAGGTATGAAACGCACCCGAAACGGCCAGATACGCAACTTTCAACGCACCCTCGTCTTGCGCCTTCTTTTCTACTCTCGCGAGCGCGGATTTGTCGCCAGAGACGACTCTTCCTTGCGGGAAGAGGTAGTTTGCGATTTCGAGGACTTCGTCTTTCTTTCCTTCGCTCTTGACGTTTTTGACAATCTCCTCCAACTGCTCGTCTTTCAAGCCGACAACGGTAAGCATGCCGTGATCACCCACTTTCGCGGCGGCGGCCATAGACTCGGCGCGAACTTTGACGACTTTTAAACCGTCTTCGAAAGAAATCGCTTTCGCGAAGACCAAAGCGCAATACTCGCCCAAGGATAAACCGGCGACGGCGCTCACTTTCGACTCATCGAACGAAGGATCGTCGAGTTTTAACTTTTCCACCGCGGCGAGTCCCGAGAGATACAACGCCGGCTGCGCGTACACGGTTTCGTCGAGCTTTTCTTTCGGCCCGTTGATGCAAACGTCCAAGATGTCGTATCCGAGAATTTCTTTCGCTTTTTCGCACATCTCCTTCACCTTCGGGATGTCTTGGCAACTTTTCAACATGCCAACGCTTTGCGAGCCTTGACCGGGGAAAAGAAACGCAATCGGAGAGTTGTTCATCGTCGATGGATCGATGACGGAATCGTCCGTCTTCCCGTCTTTTATCGTGATGTTTTTGAGTTCGCCTTTCGCCTCGGCGATTTCGAGCTCGATTTGCGCCTCCAGCTCTTGACGCTTCTTGCGACGTTGCTCTTTGAACAGGCGCTTTTCCTCCAACGCTTTTTGACGTCTGCGGCTTTCGGGATAGTCCGGTTTGTAGTCGTGCGCCCAAGTTTGCACGACGTCCAAGCCGTAATCGTAAAGCGTCCACCAGCAGCCAAGATCCGGATGGCATCTTGGCTTTTTCGGGACGTCGGCGTACTTGTCGATGAGAAACTGCAAACGATCTCTCACGTCGTCGTCTTGAATCGCGACTTGAAGCGGAGTTTTCAAACCAGGGTCCAAATACGGGTCGTAGTCGTTGGTGGTGATCGTAGGATCGGCGCCTTCCGAGAGTAAATACTCAAAAAGTTCGAGGTACCCGTCGTATTGCGCGAGATACGCCGCTCGATGTAACGGAGTGTACCCCTTACCGTCCCTTTGATTGACGCATGACGGAACGTTTCTCACGATGTGGTGCACCATGTCGAGCTGTTTGTACGTCGTGGCGAAGTGAATTGGTCCTCCCGCACCGTTATCTTGGGTCCAAAAATACGGATCGGTCTCCATAATCAATTCGGCTTGTTCGGGATCTCCGAGACGGAAACACGAATAAAACGCAAAGGGTTGAAACTTTGGCTGTGGAGGATACCTCCCGGCTCCTGTTGTGTTGTTGATGATGATTTGTTCGCAAGAAGAAGAATATAAATGTCAGTGGACAATGCGTTTAAGTCCTTAATGAGGTTTCAGAATGCGTGCGCGCATTATCCGCGCGTATAAACCATGGCGTCCTCGAGGTGTGTTTTTTTTTCTTCGTAACGCTTCTTCTTCAAATCAAATCAAAACAAATCAAAATGTGATTTGTTCGATCATGCGGGGAGGGAGGACAATAAAAAAAGAGGTTTAAAGAAAGGAGTCGGTTATGAGCGATGACATAAAATGATCGGTCTCCTCTTTCGCGCGCGTACCAGTCATGTCGCGCGGCATCTTGTTGCTTTCGGTCGCGTTTAAATGTCAGTAAAAAGAAAGTTAGTGGACGTGTTTTTTTTCCTCTCTGGTTTTTTTTGTGGGAAAGAGTTTTTTGTTTTGCTTTTTGTTTGTTGTTGTGAAAAAAATTCTCCTCGCTTTTGTTTCCTCGACAAGTCGAAATTTCTTCCTCAAAAAGCTTTCACTCTTTTCACTCGACCAGACGTAAACGACGAGACAATCAAGAATGTTTTTTTCTTCCTCGCTCGCTTTACGGCGCGTGGCTTCGCGAAATGCGAAAGCGTGGATGAGTGCTACGCATACTACCAACGATGAAACCACGATGGTGATGTCCATGAGAAGACTTTTCGCGGCTTCGTTGGAGAGAAGATGCGCGAGCACGTCGACGACGACACACAAATCTTTCACGTCTCCTCCTCCTTCCTTTTTCCTTCGTCGTCGTCACCATTCTCACAAACAACAACATGATCAGTATCTTCGCAGAATGATGTATTCAACGACTAGTGGTAGTGGTAGTAACAATAACAACAGTCCAGTCGGTTGGAAGTCGTTGCTCTTGCTCGTCTTGACGGGTTCGGGAGTTTTGTTTTTCTTTGAAAACGAAAAGAAACGACGGATGAAATCCATCGCAGAAAACCAAAAAGGCGTCGGGAAAGCGGCGGTGGGTGGGCCGTTTGAACTCATCAACGCGGCGACGAACAAAAAGTTCACGGATAAAGATTTACTCGGAAACTTTTGTTTGATTTACTTTGGGTTCACGACGTGTCCAGACATATGTCCAGACGAGCTGGAAAAAATGTCCGAGGTGATTGATATCGTCGAGAAGGAAACGGAGAAAAAAGATAACAGTAGTAATACCCCGTCGTCTGCAAATAAAATACCACCGCTCGTGCCGGTGTTCATTTCCATAGATCCAGAGAGAGACACGACCAAGGTTGTCAAGGAATACGTGAAAGAGTTTCATCCGAAACTTATCGGTTTAACCGGATCGAAAGAGCAATGCGCGAAAGCGGCGAGAGCGTATCGCGTGTATTATCACAAGACGAACGAGTCATCCAAAGATTATCTCGTCGACCATTCGATCATCATGTATTTGATCGATAAAAGAGGTGATTTTGTCGCGTTCTACGGGAAGAATTACGAAGCGCGGCCGATGGCGATGAACATTCTTGAACACATCTCTTCTGTTTCCAACGACCAAAAGTAGAAAAAATACCGAGTATTGGTTTACACTAGTAGTAGTAGTTCGCGTAGTTTAAATAAAAGTAGTTGTAGAAGTAGTACTCGCGTTGATAGTAGAAAGAAGGAAAGTTTGTATACCATGCGTGTAATTGTTATGACTAGTGCACGTAGTGAATTTATATGGAAAAGAATAATAATATAAACGACGCGATAAATGCAGTTTTTTCATTGTATATTATTTAGAGCGTAGCCATGACTTCGTTCGCCATTTTGATGGTGTACGCGATGTCTTCGTCCGAGTGTTGCATACCGGTGAAACCAGCCTCGTATTGAGACGGAGCCAAGTACACGCCTCTCTCTAACATACCTCTGTGCCATCTACCAAACTTGTCCAAGTCCGACTTGGTCGCGTCTTGGAAGCTCTTCACCGGTCCTTCGCAGAAGAAGAAGCCGAACATGCCTCTGATGTTGCCCCCGCAGACGGCGTGGCCGTTGTCCTTACCGGCTTTCAAGATGCCTTCAATCAAAGTCTTCGTCTTTCTGTCCATCTCTTCGTACGCACCCGGTTGAGATAAGATGTTCAAAGTTTCGATACCCGCAGTCATCGCCAACGGGTTACCAGACAAGGTACCCGCTTGGTACATCGGACCAGCAGGAGCGACGATTTCCATGATTTCTCTCTTACCGCCATAGGCGCCAACTGGTAAACCGCCACCGATAACCTTACCCATCGTGGTCAAATCCGGAGTGACACCAAAGTACGCTTGCGCGCATCCTTTATCGACACGGAATCCAGTCATGACTTCGTCGAAGCACAACAACGCGCCGTTGGCGTCGCATTCAGTTCTCAAGCCTTCGAGAAAGCTCTTGTCCGGGACGATGAAGCCAGAGTTACCGACGACTGGCTCAAGAATGACGCCCGCAATTTCATCCTTGTTTTCCGCAAAGATCTTCTTGACGGACTCGATGTCGTTGTAAGACGCGCACAAAGTCGTGCCAGTAGCACCTTTCGGGACACCCGGGGAATCCGGTAAACCCAAAGTCATGACGCCGGAACCGGCTTGGACCAAAAACGGATCCGCGTGACCGTGGTAGCACCCCTCAAACTTGATAATCTTCTCGCGACCGGTGTGCGCACGCATGACTCTCAACACGGACAAGCACGCTTCGGTGCCAGAGTTGCAAAATCTAACCATTTCCACGGACGGAACTCTGTCGATGACCATCTTCGCCAAAGTGTTTTCTAACTCGCACGGCGCGCCGAAGGAGGTACCTTTTTCGAGTTGCTTGATCAACGCCGCGTTGACTTGGTCATTGGCGTGACCGCAAATGGCCGGACCCCATGAGCCGACGTAGTCGACGTACTTGTTCCCATCGACATCGAACGCATCTTTATTATTAGTATTATATGTATAATAAAAAGTGTTGTTGTTGTTGTTGTTGTCAGTATTTTTTTTTAGAGAGGAAGGAGTTTTCTCGAAAGAATTTTAGAAAAAGGAACAAAAAAAAGAGAGATCTTTTCCTCTCGCAAAAAGCCGAAAGAGAGAAAAGAGTTTTATCCAATCGGGAGGCGACTGGCGGAAGAGGAAAAACGAAACAACGCACATGGTCCTTTAACTCTATCAAAAACGATCGGTTGACCGCCGACGGACTTGAACGCTCTGACGGGGGAGTTTACACCTCCCGGCAACAAGTCTTGCGCCTCCTTGAAGATCCTCTGTGAGTTGTCAGTCTTAAAAGCCGCCTTGGTGATGGTGACGATTTTCTTTTGTTGATGGCAACTCTTTCTCGATCGGACGGAGGAAGAAATCTTCTTCGTTTGAGTGCCAAACTGCGTGGAAACGTTGCTCGTGGAAACAGCAAACATGTTCTTTGTGTTCTTTTAGGAATAGTAGTAAATGAATTTAGAGTGAATGCGTAATAATAATTGGCTGTCGTCGTCGAATACGTTTTGTTTTCGAGCGTTTGCGTTTTCTATCTCTATCTACTTTTGGCGATTTGATGTGTTTGCATGCTTTTTTTGCATGTAGAAGAAAAGAGTCCAAATTAAAAACACTAAACAAAAACTGTTCATAGTTTTACTCCTAAACCCTAAGAGTTGCTTATGGCCAAAAAGAATTATCCGAAGAAAATCTGAAGATCGAGGGTTCGATCCCCTCCTCAGTCAGTCAAATATTAATGGCTGTGTGGCCTAGTGGATACGGCGTCAGACTTCGACTCCATTTTTTTTGCTCGCGCGTGGTGTTGTTGTTGGTTTGTCGTTCGCTGGTTTAAAGTTTATTCTCGCTGCCAGATTATGGCTGCTGCTGATTTCTTTTTTCTTTCCGAGCGAACAAACTCCCTTTTTTCATCCAGATTTCAAATAAATTTCGCGAAAACCCCTCAAGTCCATCCGCCGTCCGTGTAGTGGTGGATACAAAATATAATACCCACACACATTCCATCAACAACACAACAACAACAACAACATGTCGGACAACGAAGGTGGCGGTGCCGCTGCTGATGTCGACTTCAACGACGATTTATTCACCTGCGCAAACGTGCGTTTTATTCAATGTTATCGTATCGCGCGTAAATTCTCGATTTTGTTCTTGTTGTGTGTGTTGATATTTTTCTTTGAGACAACAACGAACCAGAGCATCATCATCTTCATCATCTTCATCACTAACGCTTCTACTTCTCATGAAAAACAATTTGAAACACACAGTCAGATGTTGTCACCAAGTACAAGATTGCTGCCGATTGCGTGAATGGTACGTTTTTATTAAACTCTTCTTTTTTCTTCTCGTCTTTGTTTCGTGAGGAGGACCGATTCGAAATACTTTTCAGCCGCCCTTTTCAGACGAAGAGTGAAAACAATACTCTGCGTAAAACTCTTGACTGACAACGCATGCACGCTGTATCATTAATGAAAAAACAAACAGCTGCACTCACGGAAGTGATAAAGATGATCGTTCCGGGTAAGAAAATCGTGGACATTTGCGTCGCCGGTGATAAGCACTTGGAAACGGAGTGCGCGAAATATTACAACAAGAAAGTCGAAGGTGCTAAAGTGGAGAAAGGCGTCGCGATACCGACGTGCGTTTCTGTAAATGAACAAGTGTCGTACAACTGCCCAGAGGTGGAGAATAAAGACGTCCTCGAGGAAGGACAGGCTGTCAAAATCGATTTGGGAGCGCACATCGACGGCTACGTCGCGCACCAAGCGGTTACCATCGTGTGCCAGAAAGAAGGCGGCAACGAAAAAATCACCGGGAAACAAGCGGACGTCATTAAAGCGTGCATTGTTGCTCAAGAAGTTGCGGGGAGAGTTTTGAGACCGGGTAAGACGACAACGGATGTTTCGAACGCGATTACGAAAGTAGCCGAAGATTTTGGAGTTCACTTGGTCGAAGGCGTGCTTTCGCACAACATGAAGCGCTTCGCCATCGACGGCAACAAGGTTGTGTTGCTGAAGAAAACTCCAGAAACGAAAGCAGACGATCACGAGATTGCTTTGTATGACGTTTTCGGCCTCGATATTGTGATGACTACGGGTGAAGGTAAACTCAGCCAAAAGGATGAAAAAGAGACGCAGGTATACAAGAGAGCGTTGGAGAAGTCGTACTCTCTTAAAATGAAAGCGTCTCGCGGCGTGTTCTCCGATATTTGCAACAGATTTCCTTCTTTTCCTTTTGCGGCGAGATACCTCGAAGGTTTGAGCGCCAAGGCTGGTTTACCCGAGTGCTTGAAACACGATTTGTTGGTTCCGTACCCGGTGTTGTACGAAAAGACTGGTGAATACGTGGCGCACGTCAAAACGACCATCTTAGTCATGGGTAAAGGGAACGACAGAATTACGAAAGCGGTTGAAATGATGCAACAAGACGTTTCGAGCGAAAAATCACTCCAAGATGCGGAATTAGTCGAATTAATCGCGCAGCCGCTGAAACCGCCGGCAAAGCCGAGAAAGAAGAAGTAAATAATAAAGCAAGTGAGAAGTAATAAGAATACGAATACGAGTATTTGAAAAGTACGTTTTAGAGTCCGTCGGTGGAGAGAGACACAACCAAGTGAGAGCGAGAGGCTTCCCGCTCACTTTCGACGAGCGTTTATTTTTCTTCATGGTTTTGATTGCTTGTTTTATTGTTTTAAATGCTTATTGTTTGTTCATTTGTTCATTCCTTACACGTCGTGTTTTGAAACACAGCTAAAACCTATGATATGGTCAACCTTGTTTACTTTTCCTCTTCTGTATTTATTTATATTTTTTATATACATATGTATATATTCATCCGATTGGCGCATCTGTCGTCATTCCATCGCCCCCTGCCGATGGAGCTCTGATTGCAACGACAACTCTCCCCAAAACCGTCAAAGACGCGCCACTCTTTTCCATCTGTAATACTTCCGCCCCGGATTGAATGGCGACGGTTTCCGATTCGCCCGCACCGCTCAAAACGACAGAGGATTTCTTCGCGAGTAAATAATAATGCGCAGGCGAAGCCGAAGTGCTCCCTCGATCGATAATGAGCATAGCAGCTTCCGACTTGTTACTTAAACCATCGATGTTTGGCAACTCTTTCGCGGTGTTCCCAACGAATGTGGCGATCGGTTCCTTCGAGTTCTCCAACGCCTCCCAGTTCGGCACCGCCATCCAGTCTGAAGTTCCTTGCGGTCTAAACGTTTTAAATATGTTACTGGGATCGTTCGTCCCGACTTTTTCCACCACTTGCGCGAGCTTGATTGCTTTTGTCGTCAACTTACTGTACGCACCCACGACTGCAACTGGTCTAAACTCGACCTCTTCAAAGTCCAATCGCACGGAGGACACCGGTTGCACCGCCATTAATCGGCTTTCCGCATTCGCAGCTTTCGCCGCCGCGAGATTACTAACTTCACCAGTAGCTTCCATTCTGAACATTTCTGTCGCGGATTCCAATCTTCCTTTCGATTTATCCGTCTCTGCGTATTGCAAACCGCGGTCGCGCATCGATTCCGCTTTGTCCACGCCTTCGTATCTTTGCAACTCTTGAATATCTCTCCAAATTTTGAACGCCAAGCACTCCCCGGGTGATTTTCCGAAATCTTTCGCGATTGCAGCCATACCGTCGCGAATTTCGTACGCTCTTACCAATTCTCGCGACTGTTCTTCTGTGAACTCTCTCCTGGCGATGAACTCGGCAGCCGCGTCTCTTTTACCGCTCGGTAAAAAGTTGATCTGACTCAAGCACGGAGAGCCTGAATATTCCGTTTCAAAGTACGGAAGCAATTCGCTCGGAAAATCTTTAGATGCTTTCAAAGACGCATACGTTGACAGCCACGTTTGCCACAGCACTTGTTCTTTGTTTTCAATGCCAGTTTCGTCAAAAATTTGGTCTGGGATGTATCCCGCTTTTTGCAACGCTGGAATATACTTTGCCAACTGGAACCAATGTCCAGCGCGTTGACGAAGCATCATGATCATCTGATTCGTATCCAACTCATCGGTTACTTTTTGCTCTTCAAACGTCGGTGGCGGTTTATACTGCTGCTCGTAAGAACCCGCCATTTCTTGCCCGGGAGCTAAATATGTTGGTTTCGAGCCGCCGCCTCCGCTGTCGTTCGTACCAAACTTGACGCCTCCCATCGGCGTGTCTGGGTTCAAAGCACCGGTTTCTGCGTCGTATTCGTTACCACCGGCAGGCGGTGATCTGCCAAACTGTTGCTGTCCTGGTTGACTTCCAGGCATGGATATGACTTGGCCTTGTTTGCCCCCGCCTCCGGCGTACCCTCCGGGCGCAGACATTCCTGGTATCACATCCGTGGGGAAATCTTCCATGCCGGGGATGATTAAACCGCCTCCTGGTTTCTTTCCAGGACCAGAGGATGCCGACGACGGTGGTGATTGTGGTCGACCAGGTGGCCCTCCCGGACTTCTGTTTGGACCTCTCGGCGGTTGCGGTGGAGGTAAAGCGTGCACTTTTGTTTTCGTCGCGCGCTTTTTATCTCCTTCTTTTTGTTGGTGGAATTGTTTTTTCGTTGGCGGCTGCTTCTTCTTCTGTTGATGACGAAACGAGCAGGATGCGCTCGGCATCATCGCAATAGAGGACGACGACATGATGTGATGTTGTTTAATTCGTTTCTGTTTCTTCTTTTCAATGCTATTCACGCGTGCGTCGTCGTTCAAGCACCAAACAAAAGTATGGAGAGAATTCTATCTGAATTAAATAAAAAGCTCTCTGGAGGTTTGTGGTTGGGCCACCTGTGCGGGCCGTCCCCTCTCGAAAAAAAAAAGTGAAAAAAAAAACTGCTTTGCACACCTCCTCCTGCCTGCATCATAGTTTTGACGCGAACGTACATTATGGCCGTCGGAAAGAATAAAAGACTCTCGAAAGGGAAGAAAGGCTCGAAGAAGAAAGCGTAAGTTACCATTAGCTCGTGTTGTCTCGGATAGAAATATCGCGAGTTGCCCTTTTTCTTCGAAAGCGGGTTTACGCGTTCGTTTTTTTTTCTGTGCGCGTTGGTGCGCGATGGGGTGCTCTTTGGGAGGAAAGCGTGAAAAACGCGCTCGAACGACGAGGATGCGCGCATCCGCGAAGAATCTGGTTGAGATGTGCGTCTGCACTGAGTAATTACTCGCGTGTTGCGCGCGTTTTTACCCGATTGGGTTCTTCGCACGATGTCTGTGAGCGCGTGCATTTACGTTTTTCAAGACGAGAGGGCTTGTTAACTGCGCGAAACACACGGGAGGAGAAAGAAAAGGAAGAAAAAATTCTCTTTTCGTCGTCGTCGTCGCGCGCGCGCGTAGAGTACAGACGAACGGATGGTTTCCGAAACGGGTGAATTCTATTCATCGTGTGTTGCCCGATGCCTTTCGAGCGTTTGCAGTCATGCGTTACCTTCGCACCATCGCGGTTTCTTTTCTCTCTCTCAGAGAAATTTACGCGCGCGTTCTCATCAGTTTTTAGCCCTTTTTTCTTCCTCTGCTCTCTTTTCTTTCCAATTTACTAACCGCATATTTTGCTCTTCTTCTCTCTTCTTATTTTCGCGTATTTGAACAATAAACAGTGTCGATCCGTTCTCCAAGAAGGATTGGTATGACATCAAGGCTCCGTCCATGTTTACCGTTCGCAACGTCGGTAAGACGCCGCAAACGAGAACGCAAGGTACGAAGATTGCCTCGGATGGTTTGAAGGGGAGAATCTTTGAGTGCTCGTTGGCGGACTTGAACCAAGACGAGGATCAAGCGTTCCGCAAAATGTTCTTGAAGTGCGAGGACGTTCAGGGTAAGAACGTTTTGACGAACTTCTACGGTATGGACTTCACCACGGATAAAATCCGCTCCTTAGTCAGAAAATGGTTTTCTTTGATTGAGTGCTTCGTCGACGTGAAGACGACGGATGGGTACACGATGCGCGTGTTTTGCATCGGTTTCACCAAGCGTCGCGTAGACCAAACGAAGAGAACTTGTTACGCTCAATCCGCGCAAATCCGTAAGATTCGCGCGAAGATGGTTGAAATTATCAAGAGAGAGTGCGAATCGTGTGACTTGAAGGAGTTGGTTTTGAAATTTATCCCGGAAGTTATCGGTAAAGAGATTGAAAAGTCGTGCTCGGGTATCTACCCGTTGCAAAACGTCTATTTGAGAAAGGTGAAAATGTTGAAGACGCCGAAGTTCGACGTAACGAAGTTGATGGAAGTTCACGGCGATTACTCTGGCGAGGAGGTTGGTCAACAAATTCCGAGAGCTGAGGAAGCGAAGCCGGAAGCCGCCGCTGCCGAGGAATAAAAAACTAATAAGATAACTAATAAAAATTGGTGGGTGTTCGAGAAGAGAGAGAGAGAGAGAAAGGAGAGAGAAGATGTGAGGAGGCTGGAGAGAAAATAGATTAAACAACTGGTAGTGTTTATGATCGCATAAGCACGAGCTTAAAATAGTAGAATTTTAATTGAAACAAAAGTACAACAAACGGTACAACCAAACGACAATAAAACGCGTTGAAAGCACACACTTTTACGAAATTCCGCGTTTGAAGAAGAGGTACTTTTATATTATATATTATACGTATCAAATCGAAAATTAGAACATGGCTCTGACGGTTTCGAATCGCGCAGCGCCGGCGATATCGCCGGACAAGCACAGCGTCGGATTTGATTTTAACATTTGCGCGGCTACTTCTGACAAATCTTGCTTCGTCAACTTGCTCACTTCGGCGATGAACTCTTCCGGCGATTTTCTGTGGTTATACGTCAACATTTGTCTTCCAATGTCTTCGGCGACGACAGCTTTGGATTCCAAGTTCATCAAAATTGAAGAAATCGTCGCGTTCTTCGCTCTCTCGACTTCTTCGTCCGTGATTTGGCTCGCGTTTGCAACCGCGGATAACTCCTCGGCCATAACGGCGATCATATCGTTGACGTGTTGTCCATCCGTCATGGCGGAAATCCCTACGATGCCGGTGTCGTTGTAAATCGAGTGAAATGCCGTGCAGTTTTGAGCCCATCCGTATCTATTGAGCACGCGCGTGTACAATCTAGAGTACATTCCTTTTCCCGGACCACCCGCGGAGAAGGATCCACCACCTCCAAGCAGCATGGATAAAACAGTCACCGCCGTGGATCGCTTCGCGTCTCTCCATCCTCCTTGGAATTCAAAACCTAAAATTAAACTCGTGAGTGGAGATTCATTCTTCACTCGAAAGTCACCGCCCATATATTTCGACGGAATTTCTTTGCCCGTCGTCGTCGCCGAACCTTTACTGACAGTCTCCAACATTGGACTCGCGATGGACACCAACTCTTGGTGATCCGCGCCCGAAGCCGCCAAGACCATTCTCGGTGCGACGTAATTTTCGGCGATGAATTCGCGCAAAGCGTCGCCGTCAATCGCGTCTATAGATTCTTGCGAGGCTAAAAGTGCGTTTCCTAATCCTCCGTCGTACGCCGTCGAGTGCACAGCCTCCATCAACATAGCTTGCGGATTCGTTTTGAGCTCTTCGATTTCTTTCTTCAAGTCTTTCGCCATCTTCGCGACTTCGTGGTTAGCGAGCTTCGGATTCAAAGCCGAATCGCAAAGCAACTCCACTGCCTCTGGTAAATGCGTTTTTAACGCATCCACGGTGTAAGACATTTGTTCTCTCGACGCCGCGGCTAATAAACTCGCGCTCATCACTTCCGCCTCTTTCGTAATTCGAAAGTTCGTTCTGTTCGTCGTCGCCTTGAAAGCCATTCTTTCGAGCATGTGCGAAGCGCCTGACATGTACGGCTGCTCGTACTTACTTCCACTTTCCAAGTATAAACCGACGGCCATGGTCGCCCCGGGAGTGTTTTCTGAGGCAATCGTGGCCCCGTTTGAAAGCGTCGTGACCAAAGTTTTTGGCGCTTCTTTCGGGTAGATCGGGCTTTCGGGAATGATAACATTCGGCATAGGTTCGTCCATCGGCGGTTGCTTCGTCGCCGATCCACCGAAGATTTGGGAGAAAATGGACGGTTTCGTCGTTGCTGCCGCCGCCGATCGCTCTTTCAAAGCCGGCAACGACTGCGCGAAAGAGGAGGAGGTTTTCAAACCTCGTCGTAAAACGTTTCGACTGCTCATTGTGTGTGTGATGATTGTGATGATCGGAAACGAGAGTCTCAGTTCGTAAAAAAAACACAGACAAAACAAAAATTCGACTCTTTTTGGTTTAAATAAAAGACGACTTTAAAAAAAATATCTCTTTCTTCTCCCCTCCTCAAAATAACACAATTCGCATCAAAAGTGAAAACGCGACGAACAACAACGAGTGAAGAGACGAAGAACGTCTCTGATCTTCTTTGCGTCTGCGATCTTCTTTCTCAGAAGATCGGAAGATAAGAGATAGATCGATACATATCGATCGATCGTTTTATTCGTCCACAAAGCATTCACAGATAGATACGCTTTAAATTTTATTTCAAAAATGAAAATGCAAATTCGAAGTGTTTGGAGTTTACCCGTCGGAAGCAGAACAACCGATGGAAGCGGAAGAAGCGCGAAGAAGAAGAAGAAAGCGGATACGAAATCGTCGTCGTCGTCGCCGTCTTTATCGTCGAAGAAGAACGAGTTCGTACCTTCGTTTCGAGAAGCGATGAAAGTCAAGGTGAAAATAATCGATATTGATATTCTCAAGCGGTTCACCGGAGAACGACGAGAAGAAGAAAGGAAGAAGAAGAAGAAGGAGAAGAAAGAGACGAAGAAGAAGAATACGACGACGAATACGAAGCAGAAGGATGCGAAAGCAGTCATATCCGTATCTTCTTCTCGCGATCAATCACCACCACCAACTCCCTCTTCCACTTGGCTTTCGTATTGCGCGTTCGGCGCGACGGTGGTCACCACAGTCGCCGCGGGAGCGTTCTTCTCCACATTCGCAAAGAAAAGAGGAGAAAGGGGTAAACGAGAAGAGAACGGCGATGATGCATCTCTCCAACCGATCACGTTTGCATTCGATACCCCGCAAACCGCGGCGGTTAGAAATAAATCGCCAAGACCTCCTAGACGGAGCGAAGACCAGCACCAGCGGGAACAACAAGAAATTTTACGACGGAGAGAAGAGGAAGAAGTCAACCCGTTTTTGAAACAGATGGAAGATTCAAACGTCGCGTTCTCTTCTCAGCAGATTAAAAGTAACATCATTCCGCGACCATCATCATCACCTCCACCTCAGCGGTTGTTCGAAACTGAACCGTCGTCTGGGAAATCATCATCACCCCGTCCTTCTTCTTCGACAGGCTATGTGGTGCCTAAACAAGTCGAAGCGATGCAAACGAGAGAAACATCTTCGACAGCGGCTGCAGTTTTTGATGGAAAAAAAGTGGACGAATTAAAGAAAGAGTTCAATCAGTGGGCGTTAAGTTACGACGATGAGTTACACCCGTGGGATCGAGCGTTAGACAACAAGAGGTACGATGCGATTGCTACACCGTTATCATCATCATCCACTGTAGAGGAAGAAAGCACCAATAATAGTAGCAGTAGCAGTAGCAGTGATGCACTGAACCCCGAATCGGAGAAACGAGAAAAGGAAACGAAAGTCAGAGAAGTTGCGCGACGACGTCGAAATAGCTACTTCGCCGCCATATCTTCAAAACGGTACGCGCCGACGACGATAGAACAACTCGCTCTCGAAGAGAAAGTTAGAGAACGCTTAGCATCAAGCACCCCTGTATTTGATACTGAGGGTACCTTTTTTGCAAACGAAAGTAAAAAAGAAGCGATGGCGTTGTACGGTACCGCCTTGGGAAAGCTCTTTTACGAGAAGTCTCCAACCACAATTGTTGGCGAAGGTACATTTTCGGACGTATTTTCAGCACAGAAAGATGCCGCAAGCAATTTATCATCGCTCGCGTTGAGTAAAACGGACTTCTTTACGCAGGGTGAATCTGTTTTGAAGTGTTCTGCGCCTTTTCCGGGCCGAGACGCTTTCGATGCTCCTCAAGGAGACGGGTACGGGTTTGGGAAAGTCGAAACGGCCGTGTTAGCTACGCTACCGAAACATCCAGCGATTGTTGAAGTTATTGCGGCCTTTCTCGAATCCGATAGGAACGAATCGTACTTGTTGTTGAAAGATCACGGAGAAAATGCGCATGAGGCGAGAAAATTAGGACGATTGACGCCGAGAGAGTGCCGCGCGATGGCCCGTCGTATTTTGCACGCGTTGAAACATTGTCACGAACGTAACGTAATTCATCGCGACATCAAGTCTGGCAACATTCTCATCAGAGGTAGAGAAGGCGCAGAGGATTTCAATCGAAAAGCAACCATCATAGATTTCGGTGTCGCGCATTCACAAACGGCGTGTGAGTTGTACTTTCCGGAAATCGTTCCCACAACGAACGAAGAAGAGGACGGGGGTTCATTTCAAAGCGGCGGGAAAAAAAATATGGTCTGTTCTATCGAGTACGATCCAAGCAGCGGAACGCCTGGGTATCAAGCTCCAGAAGTTTTGCTCGGGAAATACGAATTACCTGCGACCTCGTCCGACGGCGAAAGAATCAACGACAACGACGGCGAACAGGTATCGATGGAAACGTATGCGAAAATTGACATCTTTGCATTTGCCATTGCGATGTACTTTCTGTGCACGGGAAAAGAAATCTTCGCGGACTCTTTAGATGCCGGAGAGAACATGACGACAAAATCGAAGCAGAAAGCGATGGCGATGTCCGAAACCGAATTAAATCGCTTGAACCAAACCGAGCTCGAACTCGATGCGAAAATTCTCACACAGATGCTCACTTATCCTGACTTTCGTCTCGCGCCTTCGCAAGAAAAAAATATGCGAGAACGCTACGGCGACTTGGTGAAGAATCAAAACGAAATCATCCAATCGACGACGCTTACGGAGAAGATCATCGAAGATTTATCTGGTCGTCAACCCGTGGCGTTTTGCAAACTCATCGCGAAGTGTTTAAGCGTCGATCCGAGTAAAAGACCGAGTGCGGTCGAAGCGCTCGCTTGGGAGAATGCCTTTGTCGGCACCGATGAAGACGAAGACATTTTGGCATATGAAAAAGCGTCGACCCCGACGATGACGAGATGACGAGGGGTAGACAATAGCACTCGTACAGAGAGTTACATACGGTAGATTGCGCGAATGAATGTATAATTATTACATTATTTATTTTGTACCAGTTTTCCAGTGGTACCCAAAATACGTCCTATTCTTCTCCTTCATTCGTCGTCGCAGCAAAATCACATCAAATAAAAAGCACAAGTTTGAATTCCTCAAACAAAAAGAGCAATAGTATCATCCAGACAAACACTCTCTTCGTCGTCGTCGTCGTAAAAGTCTTCTTCTCCTTTCATCTGTTGCGCGTGTGTTGAACGGACCTAAAGGGGCGAGAAAGAATCGTTCTTCGTGTTAAGGAGAAGTCTTGCGTCGGTTCGTGAGTATATTGAGATCTCCAATCTCATCATCATCCTCATCATCATCGTCAAAAACGACGGAGCGGAAAATTATGGACAACACCACCAACCATCAGCCTTCTTCTTCTTCTCTGCTTCTCTCTTCGTTAAAAGATTTACTTCCAGAAAAGAACTCGGTGATTATATTCTCAAACAGAATGAAAGGTTTGCTCGCGAAATCAGACGGGAAGGATAAAACCTTGGCGTTGTTGCAGTATTTAGCCATGTTTACGTCCAACGGAACGCCCGGGAACGCGTTGAATTTGCAAAAATCGTTTGGGAGCGCGAGGAAACCGTTTCGGATTTTCAAAGAGGTGGAGTTTTTACTCCCGGTGATTGAAAATCCACCGGTTGGGAATCAAGCGAAAGTGTTAGTGGCGTACTCAAAAGCGATTGGAATGTCGGCGTACATGGCTTTCGATCACATCGTATTCTTAGGCGCGACCGGTTTAGTCACGAACAAGCAAATAACCGAACTGTGTCAAAAGCTCTCATATTACGGGTGGTTCGTCGGGTCAGTAGCTGGGTTGTACCAAAGCGCGAACGAGTTAGGAAAATGTGTGAGAGATGTCGCGGAAGCGGACGACGACGAGGATAGAAAACAAGAAATCGCAAAGGTTGCCAAGCCAGTGTTTACCGCCATCACGACCAACACCTTGCAAGCGTTGTTAGCGTTGGCGCTTTTGGAGAAAATTCCGATGAAGAAGAGGAACGTAGGAGCCTTAGGGGTCGTTTTGAGCATGTTGAACGTGTACTCTATGTTTCCGCCGCCACCACCGCCAGATGCCAAAGACAAAGGAGAGTAGATGTATAAAACAATTTGAAAAAACAGAAGTAGATAGTCATACAAAAAAGTATTTATCAGTACTCTTGTACCTCGCGCCTCGTTTATTATATTATTATTATATTTCTATAGTGGTAGTAGTAGTATGTGGGAATCAATGATCGTTCAGATGTTTCGCAACATCTTTCATAAACTCTCTTTCCTCTGCGCGTTCAGTTTACAAATTTTCCTGCGACGGAGGAGTCTCGTCGAACTTTGTCGCTTTCCTCTTCTTTGGATCCGGTTGCGTTTGCGTGAAGCCTCCGAGATCCCAATATCCAGCCGGATCTTTCGGAGGAACGTACTTCGCGCGATGACGGGAATTTTCCAGGTTTCTTGGCGGTGCCCCGTTATTCGTGTTATTATTCAAAGCGTTACTTCCGTGTTCGCACGCCCTTCGATCGAGTTGACCGGCGACGGCGTAAAACCTTTCGCATTCTTGGCACGCGTACCCGATGAGCTCTTTTCGCGCCTCTTTCCCACGAACAACTTCTTGGTACTTCACCTCTCGCAGTGGTTTGTCAACAGGTAAACATTTATTCGATTTTTGCTGATGATCTTCGCGGAGTTCTTGCTTCGTGCGTTTCACTTCTTTCTCTTCTTTCTCTTCTTCTTCTTGGGTGTTCTTGATGACCAAAACTTCCTCTTCTCCCGGCGTGTTCTCGTTGATTTGCGCTTCGTTCGTTTTAGGCGTTTCGAACATAGCGCCCGATCGCGGTGGCGGTGGTGTCTTCGTATCGCTAATCGTCGTCGTTTTCTTCTTCATGGCGTCGTTCCACAAACCCCGAACTTTCTTCGAAACGCCTTTCTTTGCTGCTGTTGAAGCCGCCGCGGTGCCTTTTTTACTCGCCCCTACATCTAAACTTGCTCTCTTCGACATTATCATCATCTTCGACGCGTCGACGTGCTTCTTCGGCTTTGGTTTATCTGTTTGATGATGTTGTCGTTGTTCTTGTTCTTGTTGTTGTCGCTGCGGATTTACGAATGCGTTAGATTTTATCGTCGTTTCGTTCTTCTTATCAAACGCCCAAAAGTCTTCCGTTCTGTTGAACGAAAAAGATTTTTCGTCGTCGTCGGTTTTCTTATCGTTCTTCTTTCTAGCGCTATACTCGTCGTCGACATCGTTCATCTCGTCCTGGTGTCGAAGAGAGTGTTGTTGTTCCCGTCGTCGTCGTTCTCGTTTTTCTCTCTCTTCCTCGTCGTCTTTTCCTCGTCGTCTGTTCCCAATCTCTTCGAGCTCTTCGTCTTTGGTCGTGTAAACTTCGCCGGCGAACACGGCGTACTTCGAAGCCGGAGAGTGCGGCCGCTTTCTCTTCGCAGTATTCTCTTCTTTTCCTCCTCCTCGCTTTTGTTGTCGTTGTTGCTGCTGCTGTTGTTGTTTTCTTTCGTACTTTTCTAATTTTGAAAGCGCCACCTCTTTCTCCTTTCGATACTTTGCCGCCGCTTCGCGATAAATCATCAACTCGGCTTGTAATTTTTGAAATCGCGCTCGCGATACGAGAGTTTGAGTATCCTCGTTGTTTTTACCACCGTCGTCGTCAAAAGAATACTCTTCTTCTTCTTCTTTAAATTCGTCGTCGTCGTCGTTAATTTCAGTGTTAGTATCGTAAAAATCGTCTCTTTCGTCTCTCTTTTCTTGTTTGATGTTTTTTAAAGAAGGAAAACGTAACAACTTCTCTCCCATCGCCTTCTCTCGAAACGAGTCTCTTTCTTTCGTCATCAACGTTAAACTTTTCATCAAATCGTCCTTAATTTTCGTTAAACGCTCGATTGAATCTCTCATCTTCTCTTTCTCTTTCACGTTCTCCTCGTGTTCTCGTTTGAAGTTCAGTTGCAGTTGAGTGCACCGCGCGTTCATTTCTCGTTGCATTTCTGAAATCATAAACGGCACGTTTCCTTCTTCGTTTTTCACTTCTTTACCATCATTTCCACCTTTACCCCCACTCTGTTCTTCTTCAGTCGTCATATTTAATACTACTACTATAATACTCAGTATTATTTTAAACGCCGTAAGAAGAAGGGAGTAAAAGAGATTATATATATGCAGAAGAAGCGCGTAGTACTATTATGACGACTGACGGTGAACGTGTGTGTTTGAGAAGAGTGACTTAGAGAGAGTTGTGGAGGAAATGTGTCTCTCTCTTCGTTTTTTGAAGAAAAATTTGATGAGAGAAGGACAACTACTTTTTGTCATAGAAGACGAAGAAGAAGAGGAGAAGAAGAAGGTGCCAAGAATGATGATGGAATCTAATCAACAGAGGAAAATTGAGGAAAAATTCTCGTTTAGGGTTCTACCAAAAAAAAAAGGTCCACACACACAAAACTTTTGCCTTCACTTAGCATCTTCACAACAAGAAAGAACAACAAAGCGCGCGCTCGAGGGTGTTCGTGTGTGTGTGTGTGTGTGTAGATTTAGAGAGTAAACAACACATACACACACAGAAAGAAATGGCGCCAAACTGGTTGTTTGGTGGAGGAGACCCCGCCGAGAGTAGTACTCTCAGTAACACAACCAAAAGAAATCATCACCTTTTGAGCAAAAACAAAAACAGTCAAGGTGAGCGCGCGTCAACAAATGTGCTTTCCGCGCAAGGCTACGTCAAAGACGAACGAGACGATCCACACTATTCGCAAAAAGCGAGGAGAGGGAGAGAGAAAGTCGCCGAACAGCTTCTGAGAGATATGCAGAAAGAAGAATCTCACTCGGGAGAGAGAAAGAGCAGGCGGCACCACCATCGACACGGAGGAGGAGGAGCGCAAAATGAGGCCGCGGAATTCAATGCTGGATTTCCCCGAGGGAGAAGCGCAACCACGCCTTCGTACGGGAGCAACAGCGAGTATCATCAGTATCAACACGACGGATTGAACACATCTGCGACAATGACTTCGTCAACATCGTATTCTCGATTGGTTGGTGGGTGTTTGATCGCCGGTTCCGTTGCCATGGTCTGTACGGCATCTTCGGACTCAGTGCTTGGACACTTGCTCCTTTCGTCTTCAAGCGCGAAAGACGACTTTAACATCAACGCTTCGAACAATCGAGGCGGCGTCGCGTCCGGGTCTAAACGAAAATCTGCATCATCCAGAGGAGGAGGAGGAGGAGGTGATGGACGAGGAGGAATATCAGGATGGTCGAACGAATACGCCACGAACTTTCTCGGCGCGGTGACGAAGAACGCGGACGATAACGAGGACGACAAACTTTTTGAAGGAGACTCGAGCAACGCTGCCATCGCTTTGGCAAACGGCGAAACCTTACTCGAGAAATTCGATGCCGACGCGTTTGAGAGGGATCTCGCGTCAACCTCGGGAGATTTTGATGACGAAGAGAAGAGAGACGTGCAGTTATCCGACGACGATCTGCTCACGACGTGCGAAACGTGGAGAGTGCAAATTAAAAACGACGCGACGATGTTTCAAGCTCGACTGTTGAAACTTTCGGCTATTTTAGACGCAACGAGTGATGATTCGAACAGGTTGCCGCACGACGATGTTGTCAATTCGATCAAAAGTGTCCGTAAGTGGCACACGACTACGGACGTGGACGCCACCGCGAAAGTGAAGGAGTTGACACGCAGAGCGAAAATGGAGAAAGCCGGCGACGGTAACAAGTCTTTGCGAAGAAAGAAGCTCGAGGCTGAAGCCATAAAAGTCGAAGAGCTCGCGTCGACGTCTTTGCCCAAGCTTGAAAATGCTTTGAACGAAATCGAGGAGAAGTTTATCCCGGCTTCGGCGCAATCGGAACCAGTCCGACAAAGAGCTGAACTTGGTGCTGCACCGACGCGATCTTCGTGGTTATCGAGTCTTTTCGGTGGCGTAAAACAACCTAAGAGAATGGCACAACTCGGGGCGGCTACAAATTTGGACGCGAGCGCTGAATTAGGTGCCGGGTACGGCGGCGATCCCTGGGGGGCGCACAGTAAATTCGACGATGAACTCGACATGGAAGAGGAGCGCGATGTCAAGAATGAACGCAGGAAAAACGTAGCTTCTCTTCACGAACGTCAACGACTACAAAAGGAAAAAGAGCGATTCGGGTTAGTGGATGAAAAAGTCGTTGAATCCCCCGTTCGTGCAACCTCGTTCGCGAAAGGACTTTCGAACCGGCGAAGCCGTCGTGTAGGTCCATTTTATGACGCGATGGAAAATAGCGAGCAACAACAACAACAACAACGGCGGCAAATTACGCCTTCTTCTATCACTCCTTCAACACCGGGCGGACGTATTTCTGAAGCAGATATAGAGAGAAGAGCGCAAGAGCTTGTGGATGAAGCGCACGGTGGCATCGAAGAAGGAGAGGAAGAGCGAGTCAACGAAGGAGAAGAAGTTTTCGACGACGATGAAGTCGCGGACGCAGAAGCAGAAGAGCAATCAGAAGACGAACAGCTCGTAGAAGAAGATGAAGAAAAAGAAGAATTGGTGAGGTCGTCGCGAGTGAAGAAATCGCGCGGACTTACGGATCGAATTTCAGATACCGTACGAAGGGCCTTTGGATACGCAGACCCGGGAGAAGAGTTTCTAGAAGAGGCGAGCGAAGATATCCAAGAAGAAGAAATGGAAGAAGAGACGAAACAAGCTCAGCGCGCGCAACAAAGATCTTCCAGAAACGGGAGAAGAAGTGGCAACATCAACAGCAAGAAGAAGGGATCATCATCTTCTTCATCGTCGCCCTCTGCCTCGACGACTGGGACGACAACGTCGAAAGAGAGAAGGCAGCAGGAAAAGAGAGGGTCAGCGGCGACGACGGCGAGTATTGCCACGGACGAGAAGACAAAGAAAAGCTCGAGCTTTGAAAATGCGTCGACGAAGCAATCTTCGAAATCCAACAACAAGGACGACAACACAGAGCCCGTGGACACGTTCGCCGCTCGCATGAAGGCTGCCAAGAAATTGAAGGAAGTGAAAGAAGGCGGCGCGGCGACAAAATCGTGGAACTCGGCTGGGGAAGCTCACCAGATGAAGTTTAAACCAGGTCAAAAGCTCATCGTTCAAGAGGATGGTACTTTTGCGTTTGCCGACGAAGATGACGTCAACTCGAAGGATTCCGACGCCGGTTTGCAAAAAAGAAACGAGGAAACCTCGAAAGTCTTGCGCTCGCTCTCGGAGGAGCAAGGTTCGTCGTCGTCGTCGTCGAGCGACGTGACTGACAAAGAAGTTCAATCCCCACCTCCGGCTATCTCACCACCTCCGCCATCTCCATCGCCTCCTCCGCCAAACGCGCCAGTTGCTCAACCCGCTGTAGTTCAACCTGCCGCAATCGATCCGACCCAGACGGCGCAAATGTTGTACCAACAAAATATTGCCGCCATGAACAATCAGATGATGATGAATGCTGCGGCGGCTGGCACTAATAACAACAACAACAACGCGAACTCGAACGCAAACGTGGGAAATAATTTTAAGTTGACGTCGGAGAATCTAGATGCTGTCGCTATGGCAAAGCTCGAACACGATACGGCGAACAGAAACGCTTTGGAACTGTATGACATCTCCAACCAAAATCGGGACGCGGCTGAGTTGGCGAGATCGGAGCACGAAACTGCTATGCACTGGAGACAAGAAGCACAAAAGAATCTTGAACGCTTAGAAGCAACTGCCGCGAAAAAGGCCATTTCGGAAGAAAACGCGGCGCAGCAACAAGAAAAGTTACAGAATTTGAACGCTTTAGTCTCTGAATTTAAAAAGGCTCTGGTGGAAGAAACCGCGTTGCGACGCAAAGCTGACATCGAGAAGGAAAATTTGGCCCGCGATTACGAACAAAAGAAGATCGAAATTGCCACGAAAGCATCCGAAGCTCAAGGTCGTTTAATTGAGCACGCCAAAGACAAGATCTTGGAGGCTCGCCGCACTGCCGCGTTGGCGACGCAACAAGCGAACGAGTATTTGGAACAGGCGAAGAGAGAAGCGATAGCGAGGAGAAGAATCGGCGAGTTTGCCAAAAGGTCAAACTCAAAAATGAGCGAGGATAAGAAAGCTTTGGCTGAGCGATTGCATGCTGAGAAGGATGAAATCTCGCAAGCCGCGAAAGAGGTTCAAAAATCTGCCGAGGAAGCGTTGATGAGGTTGAACTCTGCCAACTCGCAAGCGCAAAAGGAAAGGGATCTCGCTTTGAGCGATCGTCAGCAAGCGATAGAAGAGGCTAAACAAGCCGTCGATACGGCCAAAATGAGTTTAGATGGTATGAAGGAAATGTCGAAGAAAGCGCAAAAGTACAAGAGACGTCAAGAAGAGACGGTGGATTCGGTTAAAGAGTATATAAAAAACGACGGAGAGGGCAAGTTTGACAAGTTGGATAAATTGTTGCGCAAAGCCGAAGCCGAAGACTTCTCTTCTGACTCTGGTGGAAAGAAGTCTAAATCTTCCTCATCGTCTAGCAAGAAGAAGAAAACGAGCAGCGACAAGAAAAGTGAAAACGACGACGACGACGACGACAACGATGCAATGAGCGACGAAGAAGCGGCGGCGGAGAAAGTGAAGAAGCTCTTGGGCGGCGGCGGCGGCGCAGAAATTCCGGACGACGTTTCCAACGACGCGGATGATACAGTGGAAGGAGCGACAGTAGAGGACGATGCAATCTTGGAACCAATGACGGATGATGTCGATTCTATTTTAGCTAACGCGGGAAAGAACGGCGAATCGAGTGAAAACAACTCTGAAGTTTCCACTGCGGAAGACGTCCGATCTTCGGTTGAAAATTCTGCCGCCCTCACGGATGCGGAAGCGGAGAAGAATCTCGCCGCATACTTCGGAGAGACGACCCCGTCACCAACGACTTCTTCTTCAGACGATGATGAGAAGAAAAGCGACGCCAACATCGACGAGAAATCTTCCACTGAAGAAAGCGAAGAAGCGAAAGAAGAAAAAGAGGAAGAGGCGGAGCGAGGCGATACCGACGCCGAAACGACGCGAGCGCAAAACGCCGCCGACGACGAGAACGCCTCGGATCCGTCTTCTTTGATTACTTTGGACGACCAGGAAGTTAAAAACATCCCCAGGACTGGAGTCGTCGCCTCTTTAGGCTTTCCGAGCATAACTCGGATCGCGTTTGGTGAGCCGGAACAAAAAGCGTTTAAAGAGGTGTTCTTCGCCTACTTACGAGAGCAAGCTCCAGACTCGTGCGCGAATGTAGACGATATGGAAACGTACGTGCAAGAGCGAACGAAAAAGACTGGCACCAAAGCTGAGCATTTGCGCGTGACTTTAGTGTGCGCCTCGGCGACTTCCGAAGCGGACACTTTGAAAGCGCAGCAAGTCGTCCGCGCCGGCGTTTCGGACGGGTCCCTCTTGAAAAAGCTCAACGCTTCCGGCATGAAGAGCCGCGTATTTATGGACGACTACGTCGAGGACAAAGAAGACGGGGCGAAAGAAGACAAAGACGAAGACGAAGTTGCTGTTAACGCTGATATTGCTACGACGAAAGGACTAAAAGTAGAAGAAAAAGTAGTAGAAGAAAAAGAAGAGGTGAAGGAAGACGAATAATAATAGTAAAATATTAGTTCCGAGTATCGGAAAAGGCGTTTTGTATTTATTAATGTATAAATGCAAAACAACAACTCTTTCTGTGCCCTTTCCCTGCCTGTTAAAATGTATAACTGACATCTGTTGGACAGGAATTTAAAAAATTTTCTCGCCTCTTGACTCGCGTCATAATAAGCCCAAATAATACTATTTCATCACAAAAGAAGACATACTATAATAATGGCTACTTATTGCGTCGGCGATCTCGCCTTCATGGTCGATGGTACCAACTCGCAAGGTGAGCAATTTCGAAATCATCTATATCGTCTGATTTTTCTTCTCCGTCGTCGTTTTCCTTTTCTCTCTCGTCGTCTCAATGAGTGATGAGATTTCCCGGTCTTCTTCGCCGCCAATAATTATTTGATAATAATTGGGGGGGGGGGTCTCAATTCTCTCTTGGAAAAAGGCGACATCAAATTCTCTTCTTGAGATACCAAACGAACGAGACAGACAGACAGACAGACAGAGAGGACATACGTCTGTCTGTCTGTCTCTCTGTCTGTTTTCCCGGTCTTCGCCGCCAATTATTGGATAATAATTGGAGGGGGGTCTCAATTCTCTCTCAGGAAAAAGGAGTCATCAAATTCTCGTCTTGAGATACCAAACGAACGAGACAGAGAGAGAGACAGAGACATACGTCTGTCTGTCTGTCTCTCTGTTTTTCTGTCTGTCTGTCTGTCTGTCTTTTACCGGGATGAGATGAGTTTGATGAAAAGCGACAACAAAAACCAGAGAGAGAGAGAGAGAGAGAGAGAGAGAGAAAGAGAGAATTCCCCGAACGAATTTTCCGTACTTTTGAAAAGTCGCCCCCGTTTTGTTGAACCAAAAAAAGAAGTTCCTCTCTCGGAACAGACATTTTATTATTTTTTGGAGGAGTGGAAAAAAAAAATGTCACACACAAAATAATAATATAATACTGACCAACGAGTTCTTGTCTTCTCTCTCTCCGCTCTCTTTTTACTCTATTAATATAAACAGAGGATCTCTGCAAAGTGTTATCCGGTATCGCTACCATCACGGGCTCCTCGGACAACCAATTTTTGTTGTCGTCCGCGTACCTCGTGTTCTTTATGCAAGCCGGATTCGCGATGTTATGCGCCGGGTCGGTGAGATCTAAAAATACCAAGAACATTTTGATCAAGAACGTCTTGGACGCGTGCGTCGGGGCGATTGCGTTCTTCATCTTTGGCTACGGCTTCGCATACGGGACGAAAGAAGGCAAATCAACGAATGAATTTATCGGAAACTGGAACTTTGGCTTGCAAGATTTCACCGATTGGGCTGGTTTCTTGTTTCAATGGGCGTTCTCTGCGGCAGCGGCGACGATTGTTTCCGGTTCCGTCGCGGAAAGAACGGCATTCCAAGCCTATTTGGGCTACTCTTTCTTTCTCACCGCGTTCGTCTACCCAGTCGTCGTTCACTGGGTCTGGGATGGAAATGGATGGCTCACAGCGTTCAAAGACAACGATAAACTCTTTGACTGTGGTATGTATGACTTCGCCGGCTCTGGTGTCGTTCACATGACTGGTGGCGTCGCCGGTTTGATGGGTGCTATGATCGTAGGCCCGAGAACTGGCAGATTCGGCCCGGATGGTCGCGTCGTCGCTATGCCGGGACACAACGCCTCGTTAGTTGTCTTGGGTACGTTTATTCTTTGGGTCGGATGGTACGGTTTTAACCCGGGGTCACAGTTGGCAATCATTGGTTCGGAAGCCGTCGTCGCTAGAACCGCCGTCTCGACTACTTTATCCGCCGCCGCCGGCGGCGTGACTGCCATGGCCATCAACTATGGATTATATCACGTTTGGGACTTGATTGCCGTGTGCAACGGTGTTTTGGCTGGTTTAGTCGGCATCACCGCCGGTTGCTCCGTCACCGAACCGTGGACTGCTATCGTTTGCGGCTTTATCTCCGCGTGGGTCATCCACGGCGCTGGTAAATTGCTCTTGAAGCTTAAGATTGACGATCCTTTGGAAGCGGCGCCGATGCACGGCGCGTGCGGCGCCTTTGGCGTCTTCTGGGTCGGTCTCATGGCAAAGAAAGAATACGTCGCCGAAGTCTACAGCGGCGCCGAGAAGTGCGCGGGTGTCTTTTATGGCGGCGACGGCAGTTTGCTCGGCGCCCAAGTCGTCGGCGTCATCTGCATTTTCCTCTGGGTCGGCGGTTTGCTCGGTCTCTTCTTCTTGGCGTTGAAGAAAATGAACATGTTGAGAACGTCTCCGGAAGAAGAACAGTTGGGTTTGGATGAGTCCAAGCACGGTGGTTCGGCGTACAACATGGAGTTGGTCGCTCCAATGCCGACGGAAATGTAAGAAAGTCGACGAAAGAAGAGGAAGGAGTAAGTTTGGCGAAGAAGGAATAAAATACACGGATCAGCTATAAAAAGTGGCGTTCGGTGGTGAAATATAATAAAACGAACACAAACATACAAAGACGGCGGCGGATGTTTGAAGAGGGTTCATAAAATACGGGACAAAAACGAATACTTATAATAATTGAAGATAACTCTCAGATCCACAAAGGCGTCTTTCAATAATCCTATACTATAATAAACTAGTAGAAAGCGTTTTATAAACAATACTGGTACAGAGTAATGATCATCATCAAACATGTTCTCCAACCTCTTCGTCTAGTTCCACGAGAACTTTGCGATTGTACACGTAGGAGATGCAACTTTATATTTCTCGCACATCGCTTCGAGAGCGGCTTCGAACTCGGACTCGTCTCCGTCGCCTCCCGACGCGGACGAAGAAGAAAAATCAAGCTCCTCCGCGTGGATGCCCGTTTCGACGATGAAACAACTCTTCGCGTTGACAGATTGCGCGCCTTTTATGTCGTGTTCTAAAGAATCCCCGACGCACAAACATTTAGAGAAAAACGTTTGTGCATTTTTTTCCTCCTTTTCGTCGTCGCTGTGTTCATTATTCCTACTTCTACTTCTACCACTAATCTCTTCGCAAAGCGTAGTGTATATTATTGGCGCCGGTTTTCCGAGCTTGACGACGTATTCGTCCGCGTTGAACGCGCCGCCGCCGCTTACTTCTCCTTTTTTTTGAAAGACCTCGTTCAAAATGTCTCGATACCAGAGGCTAATCGTTCCCGGCATGACTTCTAACGCGTCGCCGTTGACGGTGACAAAATCCGGATTCGCCAACAACATCTTCGGCGGCAAGTCACCGTTTTCTTCGCACCTTTTCGCGATCCCAGTCAACACCTCTTTAATCTCCTCGTGCGTCAGACGTTGAATATTTTGCACTTGTCTGTCGTAACTCCCCAGCGTCGTCCCCGGAACGGACATACTCTCGCATCCAGAGGCGACTACGTGCGTGGTCTTTTCAATCGCTTCTTCTTTACTTTGCGGTAAGACGCATCCAGACGGTAACGAAACCGCGCCTCTTTCCCCCCAGTTCAAGTGCAAGAAAGTAAACGACGACGACGACGACGACGACGAATTCGCGCAGGTATTTAAAATATCCTTTTCGATGAATTTGTGACAGACTTCACCACTCGTCATCGCCGATTGGAACCACTCGTCTTCAAATCCCATCCGTTTCAATTTTCTCAGCGTGGACGTCCGACGTCTGCTCGAGTTTGAGAGTACGTGCACTCTCACGTCTGGATATTTGTGATGGATTCTTCGTAAACACTCTATGGCTTCCGGGAATGCGTTCTTGCCGTCGTGTAAAACGCCAAACTGGTCGAGAAAAATATCTGTTATCTCGTGTTCGTGCAAGATCGATTCCATGTTGTTGTTGTTATTAGTATTGTTATTATTATTAAATGTTGACGATGAAATCTTCCTTCTTTGTCTTCTTTGTCTTCTCGGTGTCGTTCTCGTCGTCTTTATCGTCGTCGTCGTCTTGAGAAAGACCTCTGAGGAGGACATTATGATGCACTTTTTTTGTGAAGAAAGAGGAGACTTAAACAACAACAACAACAACACGCTGAACAGAACGAAGACGATGTTTGTAGTATTAAATGTGATGACAATAACGATATAATTATTCGTATTACTTTGAAGAACCTTCCAAATATTCCATGGAATCTTCATTCTCTAACTCGACCATGCACCCGTCGATCTCGCTCGCGTCTCCGGATAAAATCGCAGACATGCAATCGTCCACGATTCTCGCAGCTGCGATTTCCTTCACCTTTTTTTTCCAAAACACATCCGGCGCGGCTTGTTCGAGTTTCTTGCTCAGTTTTTGCACTTTCTTATCGGACTCGATTTGTAACAAACAAGATTCGAGCATTTCTTCGTCGCCATCCGCGATCGCGCCTAAACACTGGTCGAAAATACGTTCCGCTTTAAACCGGTCGTTCTGTTCGTCCCAATCGATTGAATCTTTTTTTGTTGCTCTTAAAAATGTTGTTGTCGATGTTGTTGTTGTTGTTCTTAGTATTGGTCTTCTTCCAAATCTTCGAACAGACGAAGACGTGTGCGTTGTTGTTGTTGTTGTTGTTGTCGCGACGAGTGACAAAACTCGCTGATGATGATGACAGCAGATCATTTTCTCTTTTACTGTGATATCTTTGTTGAGCGCAGAGAACACAGTACGAGTGTATTACTTTTGACGACGACGCGAAAAGGAAAGAGAGAGATCGGAATCGGAAAAGAAAGATGACGACAGACAGATATTTTTTTTTTGACTCATGTTTTTTTTGACTGGATTTTTTGATGTGTGATGAAAGAGCAGAACTTTCTTCGTCCGTGTTTTTGTTGTTCTTTTTTTCATCATCATCGAGCTTAGACGAATTTTTGGACGACGAGAGGGGGAGACAGACAAAAAAAAATTGCAACGAAAGAACGAAACGAAACGTCATAACTGTGCGTGTGATTGATTGTGATACGAAGAATACACAATGTTTTGGGGGAGGAAGAAGAAAGAAGAAGAAAAACAACAACAACCAAAAAAGAAGAAAATCTGTTGCGCGTGTCCAGAGACGAAAGAACCGAGAGATCAGTGCGTGGGAGAATTCGGCGCGGAGGACGAGAGATGCAAGAAATTAGTGGAAGCGCACTTGGTGTGTTTACGAAAGGAAGGATTTGACGTGTGATTTATAGTAACACACTGATGATGATTTTGTTAGAAGAGAGCGCTGCATAAACACGTAGAAATAGCAAGCTTTTAAAACTTCACAACTTTTAAAAGTTTACGACGTACTCCACCTCTGCTTCTTCGTTGGTATTTTTCTCTCGCTCTGCTAAACTGTCCAGCTCTATTTTCTTCTCATCTAATGTTTTCTCGTCGCACGCTATTGGGGTGTATAATTTGCTCGAATACTCGCACCGGCTCGGTTCTTGAACGTCGAACAAAGATTCCGTACTTCCGCAAACTAATTCAACCGTCATGGACCTTTTCGGTCCGTTCCAACACTTTTCGCCGTTTTCGAATTTCGCGAAACGTTTACCCGACGAGTCGTCAAAGGTAATCTCGCTTTTCATGTCGCCTAATCGCACGTGGTTGTCTTGCTTTGATTGGCCAAAGAGGCAAATTTCGTACGTGTATTTATCCGCTTTTGTAGAAAAACACTGGTCGGACAACGCGCCGAGGAGCAGCTTCGTGGTTTCGTCGTCAGTCTCGGACGAGAGTCGTTCTATTTTCGCATTGAATGCCGATAACTTCGCGTTGGATTCCTCGAACTTTTCCCTCGCCTCGTTTGCTTTCCTCGACGCTTCGTTTTTTACTTTCCGAGCGTCTTCGAGCGCGCGTTCTTCCTCTCCCATTTTGTTGTCGTCCTCGTTGTCAGATCCGCCGCCTCTCGCTTTCTTCTTTGCTTTCTTGTTGCCCATTACCATTTGTTTCACGCGTCCAAACATTCCAACTTTTTCCTTCTTCGATGCTTCCACATCTCTTTCCTCCCCGATGTTGTTGTCGTCGTCGTCGTCGTCAAAGTCGTCGTCGTCGTCGTCGTGAGGGGGATAGTGACCATCTTCGTCGTAGTCATCCTCTTCTTCGTAGGGATCGTGATGTCCATAATCGCCATCGATGAAATCTTCCTCCTCTTCATTTTCTCCTTCACGATGATCGTTGTCGTCTCCGTGCACCCACTGCTCGGCAATCCGTCGTCCTCTCTCTTCGTCCGTCTCCTCTCTGTTTATATCTTCTTCTCCCTTTTTTTCGTCGTTGTTATCGCTCGCGGCCACTTTCGCCGCTGCTCGATCCACCTCGCCTTCCTCTCGCTCGATTTCCCGCATCTCCTCTTCCATCTCTCTCATCTCTCGTTCCTCTTTGCTCTCGTCGTCTGGATGATGATGTCTCTTCTCTTCTTCCTCCACCTTTTCCTTTTCCTCCTCCTGTTTCTTCTTTCTCTCCTCCTCTTCTTCTCTCTCTTCTTTCAACTTCTCCTTTTCTCGAAAGACTTCGTTCGCCTTCTCCTCTTCCGCCTCGTTCTTTTCTTTTTCTTCCCGCAACTGTTCGACGGCTTTTTGCAATCGAACAACTTCTTTCTCCGCTTCTTTTTTCGCGTTTTCCATCTTCTTCGCGTATTCGTTTCGCTTCTTTCGAATGCCAATCTCGAAATCTCGAACCTCTTCTCGCAACGATTCCATCGTCCTCATACCGTCTTTCGAACACGTATTTTCGCAGTGTTTTTTCGTGTTGAATTTTTCATCCGAACCGTCGCAACAATCGCAAACGTTGTCGTTCACGAAGGAGCTTTTGATCAGTTTCGCAGTCGAGCCGAGATTTTGACAGTAAAAGCCGTGCGAGTGTATCGCGTGACTGCACGCGTTCGTGCCCGGTTCGTCCGAGCCGTCTTCGCGGCAGTCGCAAAAGTTGTCGTTTACTTTTGTAAAATCGATGATTGTTTTCCCGTCGTTGCACGCGAATTTTTTTTCATCGTCATCGTCATCAAAGGAGTATTTGTGCTGGAAAAGAGGGTCGACGCCTAAGAAGTGTTTTTGAACCACCTTCGGCTTTTGGTTGTCGTTCGTCTTCGTCGCGATGGTTGAGGTGGTGGTAAGGGTGAAGAAAATCAACACCAGAAAGAAAAAAGCCATCGTGTGTGTGTGCTTTCTTTTCTGACGTTTTTAGTTGAAAAAAAATCATAAAATTATTTTTTAGTAGACAGAAGAGGAGATCTCTCTCTCTCTCTTTCATTTTTACAAAACGTTTCATCTATAGATGACGCGAAAAAGAGGGGTCATTCTCGCGGGGTCAGTAGGTATAGGAGTTGTAGATGTAGTAGGATTTTTACTTTGATCATCATTTAGTAGTCTGCGGCTCGTAATCGCGCTCGCAAGACCGGGACGGTTCCGGCGGCGTCCAAGTTCATCGCCTCGCACGCGGCGACGAGATCTGCTTTTTTCATTTTGGAAAGCGGCGTTTTATTCGACGTCGTTGTGAGATCTACCGACGATGATTGCGCGGTGATGACGGTAGAAGTTGGAGTAATGGGAGCGGGAGCAGCGGGAGCAGTAGCGGCAGCAGCGGCGGCACTGTTATTCGTTGCTTCCGTGACTGCCTTCACGGCGGCGTCAAACGTTCTCGCCGAGTCGTCTTCGGCTTTCTCCGCGAGTTGTTGTAAAGCCTCCGCGCGCATCTCCGCGTCGCGAGTGGCGGCTTCGGCAATCAAAACTTTCTCCTCAAGAGCGCGCATTTGGTAATGGAAGTCTTCTCGAACCTTTTCCACGGCTCGCGCTTCTCTTTCTTCGAATTCAGACTGGAAGGTGCTCAATTTTTCTTTCTTCAAATCGAGTTCGCTGAACAAAACCGACGTTTGCTTCTTCTCTTTGTCCAACTCCATTTGTAACGAACCTAACTGCAACTCGAGCGCGGAATAGGTCACGGCGCTTTCAGTTCGTTCTTTCATCAACAACGACTCGGCTTGTTTCGCGCGTTCTTTGGTTTCCGAGACAATCTTCATCGCTTCGATTTGAGCTTCTTCTTTGACTTTCGCCAACGTCTCGGTCGTTCGCAACGCGTGGTTATCCGCTTCAGCGAGTCTGTTTTCGAGCTCATTCGCGAGCGCAGTCAATCTTCTCACCTCATCTTTCGCCGCGTTCTCGATTTGAACCGTTTGACTCAACTCTCTCTTCAATTCGATGTTTTCTTTCGCGGCATTTTGAAACGTTTGCTTCATACTTTCGTAGTTTCTCTGCGTATCCTTCAACTTTTGCTCCGTCTCTTGGACGTTCTTTAGGTGAACGGAGTTTTCGTACCTTTGTCTCGTCACTACGTCTTGGCGCAACGCGCGGTTTTTGTCATCAAGTTCTTGTTTTTGCTCGACTAAAGAAGCGTTCACCATTCGTTGCGCCAACAAATCGGCGCGCGCGTTCGAGGCATCTTCCTCTTTTTCCATCTTTTGCGCGTTCAACAATTCCATGTTTCTTTGCATTTCTTCGATTTCCGAAGGCTCGACCAAATTCAACGCCGCTTGCGACGCCTCGTGTAACTCTTGTTTCAAGCTTTCCACGGCCGAATCTTTCTCTTGCAAAGTTCTTTCCAACTCCCACACTTTCTTCATTTGCTCTTTGACTTTCATCTCTGCCTCCATTTTGACTTTCATCGCGTAGTTTTGCGCCTTGTCCAAACGCGCCTTGTAGTCTTCGCTCAAGTCCGTTTTAGAGTCCAACTCCGTTTGCAAAGTCGTAATTTTCTGCATGAACCCTTGAACACGCTCTTCGGCGTGCATTAAAGCGTCGCGGAAGGTTTTCGCGTTTGATTGCTCCTTCTTTACGCGTTCGTGCAAGTTGGAAATTTCCCTCTCGTATTGCTTCGAGTTGGCTTGAAACTCTTGGCGCATCTCCTCTTTCTCTTGGAGCATCTCCTCTTTCTCCGAGGCAAAGTTTGCTCTTTCCATTTGAATTTGCTGCAAAGCTTCCATTTGCGCCTTTTCCATTTCCTCGGCTTTTGCCGCAGACGCTTGAACTCTATTCTTCATGTTTTCTAACTCGCTTTGTAACGAACGGTTTCTCTCGTTTGCGCGCAACGTCGTCTCCTCGTAGTGTTGGTGCATCTTCGTCAACTCTTGCTCCAAGGAGATTTTCGTCTTCTTCGACTCTTCGACTTCGAGTTCAATCATTTCAATCTCTTTGACGGCCATTTCGGCGTCCTTCTCGTAGTCATGCTTTTCGTTTTCCAACTGTTGTGCCAAGTTTACGAGAAGTTGCTTCTTCTCGGCATCGAAAGCGAGTTCGGCTTCTTTCAACGCCGTCTCGGCCTCGTACGAGGCTAGCTTTGCGCTTTCGTGCGCAAACTTTTCATTCGCGAGTTGTCTCTCAATATTCGCGACGCGCATGCCCTCATTCTCCGTGGCTTCGATGATGGACGCTTCCAATAAAGAAATCTCGTTCTTCGCCTTCGTGAGTTCTTCTTGTATAGATTGGATTTCCTCGTCGTGCGCTTGTTCTCGCGTAAACAACTCGTTTTGGACCGATTTCAACAGTTCGTTCGCGATTGCCAACTCGTGTTTTCTTTGAATCAACTTCACGGAAATGTCGTGATACTTTTGCTCCAAATCGACGATTCTTGCGTTCGCTTTCTCCAACGGAATGCTCATTTGCACTTCGAGCGTTTGTTTCTTCTTTTCGAGTTCCTCGGCCATATCCGCTCTCATTTTTTGCTCTTGCACTTCCATGTCCGCTTTAAACGTCTCAATTTCGTTCTTCGTCTCGTTTCTCACGAACTCCATTTGTTCCAACAACGCTCGTTCGGCTAATTTCGCCTGGTTTCTGATTTCGTCGATGACTTTGGTGTTTTGCGCCTCGGCGTTGAGAAAATCTTGCGTTTGTTCGCGTTCCATGTTTTCAAATTTCTCCAACTCTTTCTTCGCGTCCAAAAGCTCTTGTTTTAAGTTTTCAATCGCCTCGCGGTTATTCAAGTTCTGTCCGGACAACAACGAGATTTGATTCGTCAACGCCGAGACCGTTTGCTCGCTCGAGCGTTGTAAATCTTGAATCTCCTTCGTGCGTTTATCGAGCGCCATGCGCGCTTCCAACTTGGCGCTCTTCACTTGCGATTCAAACTCCGCTGCTTCTTTTTGCGCTTTATACACCAAATCTTGCGCCTTTTCCAATTTTTCTGGCAACGTTTGCAACGCTTTTAATCGTTCTCCTTGCGACATCAACTGAAAATCGGTATCCGAGACGAAATCCGTCACGATGGCTCTCAACACCTTCGCGTCTTGACTCTCCCAATCCAAATCCCCACCACTCATGGCTTTCTTCAAGCGTTCGTCCAAGTCTTTGTTTCCAGTGGATTTCATAAAGTTAAAAATCGATTCGTCCTTCAAAACCTCTTCAATCTTCTCCGCGGCGGAAATTTTCGCCTCTTGCCTCCCGCGTTCGCTCAGCAAAGGCTTGAGAACTTCCGGTCCATACTTCAACGTCGCGCCTAAACCGACGAGTTGTTCAAACGCCGCCATTGGAGCGAATCCTTCGATGGCGCTCGATAAAGCCGAGGCCCCAAACCCAGCCGCTAAGGCTCCAATCGATGCCGCGCCAAGGAGCGCGTTTTTCTTGTCCTGCTGTTGCAGCGAGGACGAGGTGGAAGGCGAAGAAGAAGAAGGAGAAGCCACGTCTTTCTCTTCTTTCTCTTCTTCTTTCTCTTCTTCTTCTTCTTCTTCTTCTTCGACGACGACTGTAGTACTATTCGCAGAAGACGACGGCAAGGACGACGACGACGACGCTTTCTTCAAGATCCCACCCGAGGTGACCGATTGAATCGAGTCGTCGATTTTCGTAAACTCCGGCGACAGCGGGTCGACGAGACTACGTCGTTGTTCTTCTTCTTCTTCTTCTTTCTTAATATTTTTTGCTTCTTTTTCACCTCCTCCAATTGCGGAAAAATCAAACTCGACGTTTTCGTTGCTCTGTTGTTGTTTTACCACGGACGAAGACGAAGAGGAAGAAGAGGAAGAAGATTCATTCTCATCGGTAGCATCCGTCGCCGCCGCGCGAACGACCAGTCGACCAAGGAGTGATGATGACGGTGTTCTTCTTTTCAGACCTAAACTCATCTTCATTGTCTTCTTCTTCTTTGCTGCCGTTGAGAAAAAAGAGGAGGAGGAGGACGTGGAGGACGTTTCGACCGTCTTCATCATGATGTTTTAAATAATAAATAGTAAACGAAGAAGAAGATGGTATTACGCAATCAACGTGTGATGATGTGTAACTCGTAATAATCGAGCAGCGTTTTTGTCGCGCGTCTTCTCGCAGGAATATAATGCTATGTGTGTAAGAAGCGAGCTAAAGCGTTTATATCTCTCTTCTCTGTTGTTATGAAGAAGAGAAAAAAGTGCTTTCGAAGATTTGAATTCATTTTTGAATTTTTTGAAAAACGAACGAGATTTGAAATTCCACGTCAGCTCGTGTTTCTGGACGGAAGGAAAAAAGAGGATGATGATTTTGGTTGGGGGCAGACTCTTTCTTGAAAAAGTCGGCAGAAAAAAGCAAGCCGAAAGGAAGATGAAGAAACGGAAAAGCGACGCTTCTCATGAAAAACGAGAAGAAGAAGAAGAAGAAGGAGAAGAAGGAGAGGAAGAAGAGGAATTACGACTGCCGCCTCTCCCTTCGACTCGGTTGAGCAAAGAAGCGCTGATCGATAAGTTTAAAAACTTTGAGGACATGAAGGTGAGACCACCATCGTCATCGAGAGACGACGACGACGATATCGAGAGAGGAGAACTGAAGATGGACTTTAACAAAGTGCCGGAGATTCTGAAAGATTTCGACCGAGGAGGAAAAAACGGCGGCGACGCCGACGATGGATTCGTTGGATTTTCTTCCGACTCGGATGATAAAAATGAAGTCTTAGAGAAGAAATCGAAAGGAAAGGAAGAAGAAAAAGAAGAAGATGGTAACGATGATGATGATAAAGATATTAGTTTCGAGGAGAAACTATTATCCAACGCGGCGGATGATCGTTCGGGTAAACTGCGAATGCGGGCAGATATTGCACTCAACGAGGGAGAATACGCCGGAAAAAGCACGAGCCGAGCGAAGATGTTCGCGGACGAGGAAGAGGAATTAAGGAAGAACAATCCGCATTACGACGAAGATGTAGACCTAGACGATTTTGAGGGAGATGATTACCCCGATGAGGAAGAAGATTTTGAGAACAAAAGCATAGGATCGGCAGAAGAGGAAGAGTATTCGGACGACGAGAGCGAAGAAGAGGAAGAAAAGAACAAGAACAAGAAAGAAGGCAGCACACGAAGGAACGAATACGACAACTTTTCCGACGACGACGACGACGACGACGACGACGACGACGACGACGACGGGGGATGGAACATCCACGATGAAGGCGATGAAGAGATGCGCGCGGTGTTGGATTCAGCCACGCGGAAAAAAGGTAAGAGAAGGAAGAGCGATAAAGAAGCGGCAAAGATGTTCAAGAAGTTTGAGGCAGAATTGCCACGATTGAATATTTCTGACGACGAAGATGAAGATGAAGAGGACGAAGACGACGATGATGATGCAGATGCAATGGATGAAGATGACGACGAAGAAGAAGATGAACTCGGAGGTGAAGGAGGTGGAGCGAAAGACAATAGAGAAGAGGATGAAGAGGACGACGACGATGATGATGATTTTGAGGACGACGACGATGATTTTGATTACGCAGGTGCCATGGAAAAGGATGACGTGAAAAGAAAACCATCGAGTACGAAACGAGCGAGCGCACGAGACGAAGAAGAAGAAGAAGACGAAGACGATGAAGACGACGACGATGAAATCGAGGATGCCGCCGATCCGCGACTTGAAGAAGAACTGAAAAAGTTTGAGCTCGAAGAACAAGAAACGAAACGCTTGGCGGAGCAAAAAGCGAAAACGGAACAAAAATCAAAGTCTGTGCGCATTCAGAGAGCTCTGTGGGAGCAAATGCTCCGGATGCGGATCAAGTTGCAAAAAGGCATCGAAAACGGCATGAAAATGCCAGGTCCACTCGCCAATCAAGGTTTGCGTCGTCTCTCGGAAAGCGCAAACAAATCGCTCGACTCGCTCGCGACTACTGCAAAAGATACACTTCTCTCGATGTTGCACTTGCAGGTGTATTTGATGAAACAATTTGAAAAGACGGGCGAAGTAGACACGACCGAGGTTGCCGCGAAATTGAAAAATCTCAAACAGAAACGAGAAGAGGAGAAGAGCGACGGTGGTGTCAGCGGTCCTTTAACCTCCACGGAACAGTTTTGGAACGTGTGCGAAGCTATGCAAAACGAATTTGCGGAGTTTCGAGATTCGAGTTGCGATCGATGGCAAAGAAAATCGCAAGTGTCTTCTGGAAACGCTGGAAATTTAAAGGCGTTCAATCAAAACATCTCTCAGCAAGTCCGTGCGGCTATGCTCGCACCAGAGAAAGCCATCGATAGATCCCGCCCCGTGCTGACGCGCACAAAAAAAATTGGAGAAAACGTTCAAGTATCTCGGCTCGGTGATACTACAAATTCGGACGATTCCGACGATGAGCATTTCGATCGAGATGAAGACGGAGCGCGCCCGAACAAGAATGGTTCCTCCATGGAATCGCGCAAAGATATCGAATCGTACGACGATTTCGACATGTACGAGCAGTTACTCAAAGAGTTTCTCGAGTCTGGTAACGTCGATGGCGACGCCCCGAGGAGTGCGGCGAAGCCCGCGAAAAGAAGGAAGATTGTCGATCGCAGAGCTTCGAAAGGTAGAAAATTGCGATATCACGTCCAAGAACCTCTGGTAAACTTCGTCTCTTCGATTGAAGAAGAAGTGCCGCAATGGGCGGATAAGCTATTCACGCAACTCTTCGCGAGTAAAGGATAGGGATTAGAATTAGCATAGAAAAAGGAATTAGAAAGGAGCACACACACGTACGCAGCAGTTGTAACACGTTTAAAAAAGTATTCAAGTAGTATATAGCAGACCAAAATTTGCAAACTTTTGTTAATTATTCTTTTTGTCTCTCGTACTCGTCTTCCCTTTGTTCCAACGAACCAAAAGAAAACATCTCATATTCATTTCGCCTCTTCAATCTTCTCCGCGCTTTCAATTGACTTGACAGGTCCACTCACGTGTATGAAATCGTGATGTGTCTCGGGTCGCGGCCATGGCCTAAGGTATCAAAATTCATGCGTATACAGAAGCTAAGTTGATTATGACATACCATGCTTTGGCGTCTAACGCCGTCTCCCGCGCGATGTCGAAAGATGAGATTAAGCCGTAAAACTTCCCTTCGTCGTCTGTCACGAGCAAATGGTGCAATTTATGTTTTCTCATCGTTTCTGCGGCCTCGTCTTTAGACATGTGCATGTTCACCGCGATTGGATGCGAAGTCATCACCTTTCTGACCGCCTCGTTCAAAGGCACGGATTCTAGGTACCACTGCGATACTGAAAATTTTTATCGTGAGTTCCAAGAAGAAAGAAGAAGAAAAAAATCTCTCACCGTCGGTGTGCGTGATAATCCCGTGAACTTTCTCGGCGTCGAGCTCATCGATGACAACAAGCGACCCAATCCCTGTGCAGTTTCAAAAGGTTGTCGTTGTGGTTTGAAAAAGTCAGTCGTCGTGGTGTGTGCGCGTTGCGCGCGCGTTCAGTTACGAGATTTTTGAGTCCAAGATACAAAACACAAAACACATTTTAAATAACTTTTAATGTAACAAACCACCTTTCATGACGAGCATCTCCACGCATCGTTTGATCGTATCGTTCGCTTGCGCGTGCACGACGTCGTCTTTCTTGACTGCAAACGATGCCACGCTCGGCATATTATTATTTGTTAAAAGCGTGAAAAGTGTGTGTGGTGTAAATATGTGTATATCTCTTTCTTTTTGTGATCAAAAAAAAATCGTTCGTTCGTGTATTTTTTGTTCACCACTTTGTTTTGTTCGCCCCCGCGCAAAACATCAAAATCAAACTTTTTCTCTCTACTTCGTTATAATAATAACAACAACAACAATGGCACCCCATCAACCAACCACTCCGCAATCTGCGACAAAATCTTCTTCTCCTTCTTCCGAACAACCAATCGCGTTAACTCTTGGCGTTCTCGGCGTCGGAGGGATTGGCAAAGAGTTTTTGTTTCAACTGACGGAATCGCACGTTTTGGAAGGTAAAATCGCCATCGCGTTCATCGCAAACTCCCGAAAAGAAATCAGATTTAAGACGCCGTTCGTTCCGTCCGAACACAACAGAGAGTTGTTGGAAACGTTGTTCGATGGCACGAACGATTTAGCCATTTGGGCGAAGAATTTATACGAGGTTTTGCACGTCGAGTTGGACATTGTGACTTGTTCGAGTCTGTTGGAACGTCAGAGGATTGTTTTAGACGACGTGAGTCCCTCTCTCTCGGACGACAGCAACAATCAGGACATTTCGGACGCTTTGACAAAAGAATCTTTAGACGCTGGTAATACAATTACGACGAAACCGTGGAAAAAAGGACGGTATTGCATCGTCGACATGACATCGTCCGATGAAATCGCGGAGTTATATCACGTGTTTTTGGCGTTGGGCGTGCATATCGTAACTCCGAACAAGAAGTGTAACTCCGGGCCGACGGCGCGAGATCAGAAGTGCAGAGGGTTGAGTTCTATGAGTTGGTCCACGGCGAGTTGGTTTTACGAGGCGACGATTGGCGCTGGTTTACCAATCATATCGACTTTAAGAAACCTGACGAGTAGCGGCGACGAGGTGTACCAAATCAAAGGCGTTTTTAGCGGCACGATGTCCTATTTGTTCAACACTTTCGACGGGTCGACGCCGTTTTCTGAGGTTGTAAAAACAGCCAAGAAACTCGGGTATACGGAACCAGACGCGCGAGAGGACTTGAACGGCCAAGACGTTGCGCGAAAAGTGGTCATCGCGGCCAGAGAGTCCGGCTGGCTGGACGCGTCCATCGAAAAGACGTCGATTGAATCGTTGGTACCGGAAGAGTTGAGAGCGTGTTCCTCGGAGGAGTTTGATGACAAGTTTGGAAAATTGTACGACACCGTCATTGCGCAAAAGTTCGCGGACGCGAAGAAGAGGGGAAACGTGTTGCGATTTTGCGGAAGCGCGGATTTACGAACGAAAGAGCTGAAAGTAGAACTCATGGAGTTTCCGATGTCTCACGCGTTCGCGAATTTACAAGGAAGCCAAAACGTCGTCGAGATTGAATCGAAGAGGTATAACCCGACCGATTCGTGTTGTTTAACGATTTCCGGCCCAGGCGCCGGGGCGGCAGTCACCGCGGGTGGTGTGTTAGGGGACGTCGCGAAACTCGTCGCGCGATTAGGAGACGTAGAAGTTTTGGTTTAATTTGCCGTGCGCCGCAGCTGTTTTCATTGAATTCTACAAATGTGTACATATATATTTATCACGAATGACTACTTCTACAACCTCTCTAAGCCGCGACATCGCTACGTTCAAACTCCAACGGCATCAACTCTCTATTAGTATTTAATCCCTCTCCTTCTTCTTCCGCTAATTCTATTCCTCCTCCCCATCTCCTGGCCCTCCTCCTACTGTTACCGACGAAACAATAAAAACATGCACCTAAAGTCTCCGCGACTTCTGTTTTGTTCGGATGCACAAAAATAAACACCAACGCGTGGAAAAAGCCTTGCAAATTCTTCAAGATCACGTGCGTGATGGCTAGATACACGTTCACGTCGGGTTTCTCGTATTGGAACAAGTTCTCTAAACGCATGAACGTTCCCGGGATATTCGTAATGATTTGAATAATCGGATACGCCGCTAACGCGTACACTAAACTCTCCGCTTTCTTCACCGCGCGTTTCGAGGCTGCTCGCGAGGTGGAACTCTCGTCCCTCTCTTCCTCCTCCATAACGTCCACTTTCGCCCAATCTCCGTCTTCGTTATAATCATCATCTTCTTCTACTTCTTCTACCACAACGTTCGCGTTCATCCTGCTCTCCATCAAAAACGTTCTCAACGTTCTCAACGTCTTGAAAATCTTCACCCAAATGTACGTGTTTGCAGCCATAATCACCCAAATTGGAAGATAAAAGAGCATAAACCTCGCCGTCACCGCCAACTGAGTGCCGTCGTTTTTGATGTGACACTTACCGATTCTCGCGTCGCCGTACAAATTTCGAAACAACGGCAAGACGGACAACGCCACGGACGAGAGGAAAATGACCACAAAATAGTACTTCACGTCTCTCGTTTCCCGTCCGCTTTGTTTCTTCACGACTAAGCTGTACGTGAAATGCGACATCGATATCGACCACATCGCCGTTTGCATCGAAAACAGCTGTATAAAAAATCCTTGCGCTCGGCACCCCAACGGCGTCGAGTAATTACTACCACTACTACTCATCAACTCCTCCAACTTGGTCGTATCGAACGATAACACCGAGACGCAATATCCAAAATCCGCCACGGCGAGCATGTAAATCAATCGAGCCGCTCTCGATTGTCTCGTCGATGGCGCCAAAACGAGCACGTTTAGAAGAATAAACACACATCCAATCAAACTCAAAGAAGCGGTCGAGACGTTCGCCTCGTGTAAAGCTTCTCTCGATTTTTTCGAGAAGATTAAACCAGTCACGGTCATCTTCTTCTCCTCCTCCTCCTCCTCCTCGGTCGTCTCGTCGCGCTCGTCTTCTTCTTAAACCCGTCTTCTTCTCCTTCTTTCCGTCTTCTTTTTGTCTGTGTCTTTTGTGTGTTCTAATGTGTTTTAATGCTTGTTAATGTTGTGTCGTAAAGAGACGAGAAAATCTTCTTAAAAAGGAGGAGAAATTTTGTCAAAAATTTTCAAAAATTTTCGCTCGTAAAAAAAAGAGAAGAGTTGTCTCTGTTGTGTCGTTTGGTCGTCAGTTTTTTGAGCACCCTCCCAAAATTGATACAATAAGATTACGCGAAGAAGACGACGACGACAACGATGACAACAACGACGACGAGAGTGACGACGACGATGTTTACGACGACGAAGAGGAGTAGTGAGAGTAAGAGCAGTACCGAGAAGAAGATGATGACGACGACGAGCAGCGCGAAATCTATTTTGAGACGAAGAAGAAGAAGAAATTATGCACCACCAAACGTCGCCGTCTCATCATCATCGTCCCGAAGTAATAATATCGATTGGGAGAACGACATCGTCTCGAGACACGACGTGACCGAACTCATCGTTTTTAATCGCATGAAAATGAACATTTCGTGGGCCGAATTAGCTTTGACGGTGAATAAATCGAAAGAATGGACGACGAGCGCGTTGCTTGGACAACATCAGATGAGCAAAGAGGAAGCTGAAAAAGTGGGCACAGTATTAGCTCTCCCCTCGGTCGCAGTGAAGCTGTTACAAACGGTTCCGTATAAAGGGAGTTTACCAACCTCTGTGCCGACAGATCCTTTGATTTATAGGTTTTACGAGTTAGTGAACGTGTACGGGACGACGTTCAAGGAGCTCATTCACGAGGAGTTTGGAGACGGCATCATGTCCGCGATAGATTTTAACATGAACTTATCCAAGAAGAAAGGGGATTTGGGGGAAGATAGAGTTTCCATCACCATGAGCGGGAAGTATTTACCGTACAAGAAGTATTAATTATTATTCTACACGCGGTGCACTATTTAGTAGCGGTCTATTGTTGTTGTACATGTTCATTATTATTATACTATCTTCTTTTACCGAACAAGGCTCCGCTGAGCGCTTTGCCCGGAATCAAAGAATTTTTCACGTGTCGAAACGTCAACGATATTCGTTTCTTTTCGTCGTCGTCGTCTCCCTCTCTTTTACTTCCTAAAATTCTTCTTCCTCCTCCTCCTCTGATGCCGTGTAAATAACAGTCGTAACTTTTGCCGTAAAAAACGAGCAAACTTCGTCTCGGGACGAAAACGTCGAACGGTTTCAACGCGTCTTTGAAATCTTCGTGCGGCGTGAACGAAACAATCTCGTCTCGCGCGAGCGAAACCACGCACACGAAACTGGCATACAAAGGTCCATCCTGATGGCTTGAAATTCCTTCGTTCGGTTGGTACTCGTTCACGAGCACGTGATTGAGTCTCAACACTTGTTGTTGTTGTTGTTGTAAAGACGAAGAAGAAGAAGAGGAGAGTGAAAATGTCTCCTTGACGCGTTCGTCGTTTTCTATCCTCAGGCACAAGTCTTTCAGAAAGTTTGGAAGTCGTTCGCCGATTGTTTTTTGCGCGTTGACGGTTCCCCCGAACGTTTTCACCCGTCGACCGGAGAGGACTTTCCACGACGATAATAAAGTTCCTTCTTTTCCTTGTTCCTTTTTCCGTTTCTCTTCACATCCTCCTTTTTCTTCTGATTCTTCTTCTTCTCCGTTGGTAAAAACGTTCGAGAGTAAAATTCGTTCCTCTTCTTCCGATTGGATGAAGTTTTCAATCAGACGAATATCTTTTTGCGCCGTCGTCGTTTTTATCGTCGTCATTTTAGTATCACTCCTTTCTGGCAAGGGTGGTGGTCTTCGTAAACATCGTTCGTTCGTTCGCTCGTTCGCCGTTCGTTCGTTCGTGTGTCTATTGAATGAAGTTTGCGCCGTGAAAAGAAGAATAATAAATGAAGCATTGTTTTACCAAAATGAACGCGTAGCAGAGTACTATTAAAAGTATGCATGACTGAAAGTATGTTTGTTTTAAAAAGATGATAAGGAACGAAATCAAGTCAAATCATCCTCGTCGCCTAACAACCCACCACCGGCTGTGATTTTTTTCTTCGCTCTCAGCAACAACGTCGTCTTCCAACTGTCTAAGCGAGAGATATCGTCGAATTGTCCCAAGGCGTTGGCGAACGCGTCTTGGTCTCCGGCTTCGCTCGCGTTGGCCAAATCTTTCAACAACTGTTCTTCTCGAGAATTTGGAAAGGTTGGGTCGATGTCGTTGTATCTTTGGCAGGCGTTTAAAACCCCAACCGGGTCTGCCGCGCACAATCGACAGATTCCCGCGTTTAACAAGTACCCTTTCGCGCTATATTTCAACAAGTTATTCTCCGCCGCGTGTTTCGCGCAGTCTTCGAAAGTTTCGACGGCCATGTCGTATCGCTCCAACTGACCGGCGAGCGACGCGACTCTTAATTTACACTGGTTCGCCGTGCTCTCCGTGTTCTCTCCTAAATAGAGATCCGCGGCTGCCGTAAACGCCTCCAAACTCTCCTCTAATTTCTTCTCTTTTTCCAGCATATCGCCGACTTCTTTCAAATGTTTCGCCGCGATCGATAAACGACCAATCTCGCTAAATTTCTTCGCCGCTTTCTTGAACATCTCGATTGATTTCTTCAGATCGCACTTCTTGTAACAGTTACCGCTTTCCACAAAGTTCATCGCGACTTCGTGATTCGATCCGATTTGAGCATACATTTCCGTCAATTTCTCGTACGTCTCTCCTGCTTCCAACCAGTTTTTTGAGAGTTTAAACTGTATCGCGGCTTTCTCGTACAACTCCGCCGCGTCTTCGTACTTTGAGGACGAGGAGAATAAATTCATGAACCCGCTTTTGTTCAAGCGATTTTCCGCTTGTTTGAGTAAATCCGACATTTATATATATGTACTTTTTCTTCTTTTTATGACGCTGATTTTGAGACGTTGTTGTTGATATCTTCTTCTTCTTCTTCTTCTTCTTTTCGTCTCGCTCTCTTCTTCTTCTTCTTTTTCAGTTCGTCTTTGTCTTTGTCTTCTTTGTGTTGTTTGTCTTCTTCTTTCCGCGTCAATCTAAAACGGAAGAAAAGCTGCTTTTGTGAGAGTGAAGTTTTTGTTTTGTCCAAACGAGAGAGAGAAAAGAAAGCAAGAGAGAGAAAAAAAAAAAAAAGAAAAAAAAAAAAAAAAAAGAGAGAAAAGAGAAAAAGAGAAAAATTCGTCCTTTTTTTGCTTTTCACCAAAAAATTTTCGAGCTTCTTTCTGCGTGGCAAAAAAGTAAAAAACGACGAGGAGAGCCGCACACAAACAACACAAAAGAAGAAGAATTCATTCAT
>ERZ651776.510-NODE-510-length-53880-cov-3.835808_pt1 | contig 53880 bp, 45 predicted proteins | sample MGYA00514761_ERZ651776 | MGnify/ENA metagenome assembly ERZ651776
CCTGAATGACGTGCTGATCCGAAACATTCAGCTTCCACGCAAACTCGAGGAGGCGATTGAACGCAAATTGCAGCAAGAACAAGAATCACTGGAATATGAGTTTCGCTTGGAAAAAGCCAGCAAAGAAGCCGCTCGTATGCGCATCGAAGCAGAGGGCATCCGAGATTATCAGGAAATCGTTTCGCGAGGCATCAGCAAAGAATTGCTGAAATGGAAGGGAATTGAAGCGACATCGGCGTTGGCTAACAGTCCAAATTCCAAAGTCGTGGTCATCGGAAACGCAGAAGATGGATTGCCCTTGATTCTCGGAGGCAACTGATTGGCCCGAGTTTTTTGCATAAAAAAACCGCCTCCAAGGGCGGTTTTTTTATTGGCTGCTTTTTGCAGCCTATCTAAGCTTCAACTCACGCTTCTACAAAAAGCCCTTTGGCCTTGGATTGCGCAATCGCTGCTTTCAATCCGATTTTATTGATGGTGCGCATCGCTGAAGTGGACACCCGCAACGTCACGTAAGTGCCGTCTTCCGGATTGAAGAATCGCTTCTTCTGCAGGTTGGGGTAAAAAGTTCGTTTGGTACGACGCTTCGAGTGAGAAACGTTGTTTCCTACCATTACTTTCTTACCAGTGAGTTGACATATGCGGCTCATAGCGTTGCTTTTTTCGGATGGCAAAGAAACGAAAGAAAATCCAGCCATCCAACCGTTTGCAGGAACTACATCGCATTTATTTTGCGGTTCGAATGATCCAAGCCAACCCTTCTCGTACGCTCCTCTCGATGTTGCGGGTCCGGTTGTTGCCAACGTTCAAGCATTTGGACTCCACTCCGTTGGGACCAGCCAACGCCATCCAAACCGTTCCCACTGGTTTTTCGATGGATCCACCTGATGGTCCAGCCACTCCCGAAGTGGCCAAGGCATAGTCCGTTCCCAATCGTTTTTTTGCTCCTTCAGCCATTTGACGAACCACCGCTTCACTCACCGCTCCGTGAGACTCCAAGGCTTCTTCCGACACCCCGAGAAGGGATTGCTTGATTCGATTGTCATATGCGACCACCGACCCCAAAAACATCGCACTGCTGCCCGGCACAGCCGTAATACTCGCTGCAATCGCTCCACCTGTGCATGATTCGGCTGTGGCGAGGGTTGCCTTTCGTTCTGTCAGGCACCGGACAACTGCAGCACCCAACGCCTCATCTTGATCCGAAACAACATGGTCCCCTGCCAAGGCAAGGAAAGCAGCCACCGCAGATTCGACTTGGCTCTTGGCGACTTCGGCATCGACGTTTACACTACCAAGTCGCACCCGCACCTGGCCAGGCGCAGGCAGATAGGCAATGGACACCCCGCGGGATTCCAACCCCTCCTCCCAATCCCACACAAGCTCACTCAGGTAACTTTCACCCACGCCTTGGGTCAAAATCGTGCGGTGGTAACGGGTGGGTAAATTCCAATGCTGATCCACTCTCGGCAAAACCTCTTCCTCCATTAACCCTTTCATCTCATAAGGGACGCCCGGCATGCTCACCACTACTTTTTGATCGGCTGAACGCTCGAACCACATTCCCATCGCAGTTCCCCTGGGGTTGATCAGTACATCGCACGATTCGGGCAACATCGCCTGGTGTCGATTCACTTCCAACATCTCAAATCCTCGGCCAGCGAACCAATTCGTAATCCGCAGAAGCACCGCTTCGTCCATCACAAGGTCAGTGCCAAAATAATCCGCCAATGTTTCCTTGGTAATATCGTCACGGGTCGGACCCAACCCTCCTGTCACAAGGACGAAATCGACCCGTGCAAGCGATTCATCCAACGCAGCCCGAATCGCATCCGCCTCGTCCGAAATGGAGGTGATCCGATGCACCCGAATGCCATGCGCTGCGAGTTGCATTCCCATCCAGGCCGAATTGGTGTCAACGGTCTGGCCCAACAGCAATTCGTCTCCAATGGTGATGATTTCCGCTAACATGCCGCAAAACTAATCCGGTCGGCGCGCTTTGATTAAAAAAGACACATAAAAAAAGCCCCTCACCGAAGCGAGGGGCTTAAATACCTTGTTCAGAGGAATCACTGAATGGCCAAGCGGACCACGGCGTGATGATCGCCTTGTGCGATATTCACCAAATAGATTCCGGGTGCCCAATGACTGGTTTCCAACTTCTCAACCATGGCAGTGGTCTGCATGGACAGGACCCGCTGACCCGTCGCACTCCAGACATCGATCTGATGCGCGCCTGGTCGATTGATCACCAACTCCACTTGGTCATCCGCCGGATTCGGGAACAAATTAATGTCTGAAGGATCAATGGGTTCGGCGATACCTACCCAATCTTCAAATTCGAGGTCGGCGCAGTCTCCTAGGTCATCTGTAGGGACGCGCAAGTGCACAATATCATTGATGTCAATGGGGTCTTCATCTCCACGAACGTGCAATCCTGGCTCGAAATCACGCTGATAGATGATCTCCAACTTGCCATTGACAACGTCCGGAGCGATCGAACCAAATACCGCTTCATAGCCGTCGAAGTCAATATCTGGAGTGAGGTCACAAGCATCTTCCGTGTTCCATGTTACCCCGCCGTCCATGCTGTGCACCACGAACTGGTGACGATAATTCTGAGCACCCGTGGAGAAGTTCTCCATGATAGCCGAGTACGTGATGTACATATTGCCCGAAGCATCCGTCGCAATGGATGGGAAAGCCGCACAGCCTACGAAATAAGCCGCGATTTCATCAAAGTCCAAGGTGCCACTTTCATCGTAATCAAATGAATAAGCGATGATTTGTGCACTATCCGCTCCCATGGATTCATTCCAATACGCCAATCCGTTGGTTCCAGGGAAGTAGCTTGTAGTACCGTCGATTGTATCGGCATCCATGTAATACATCGATCCGAATGAGACATGCACCTGACCATAACCATCGATGTGGACATCGCCCGCACCATCAGCATTGAAAAACTCTTGGAACAGTCCATCTTCGTTGTAGTCCTCACCGATCTCTGGCAAGCCCATATCAACTTCGTACAAATCGACTGGGAAATCCACGAGCAATTGCTTCTCCCACGTCTCTCCGTTGTCCTGGGAAATCATCACAAACGAGTCACTGAAGTCATTGAAGGCTGCGAAAGCAACCGTATTGCCGCGTGCATGAATGGCGTATGTATCGCCGCTGAAGCCAAAGAATTGGGTGCTATCGAGTTCTGGAAAAACATGGTCAATCACATCCCATGAGTCACCTCCGTCCTGAGAACGGTAATAGACCAAGGCGCCGTCTTGTCCGCCATAAAAAGCACCGCCATTCGCTTCAGGTGTAGTCACACAGATTACGTGCAATGAGTTCCCATCTTCCCCTCCTGCAGCCATTCGAGGCCACAATTTTCCGACAGCTATGTCGCTGGGGATTGACGCCTCACTCCAAGCGTCGCCTGTCGCTGCGTCTCGCCACGCCATGTGCAATGGCGTATCGATGCCGGGGTGGCTCACGACCACCTCCCGGCCGCTGCCCGTATGCACGATGGAAGGCCATCCAATTCGAGTAGACTCAATACGCTCGTAAGCAATCTCGCCCCAAGCCTCGCCGTCATAAAAGTTATAACCGGTGCCACGATCACTGAATGGCGTTAATTCCAAACTCATCGTCCATGCTGCAGAAATGGCTTCCGCCCCTCCTGCCATTCGGTCATCAATTGCCGCGTTGGATTGCAAATCGTATTGTGTGTAACCGATTACTTGTCGCTCGACGATCATTTCACGGGACATCACATGCTCAATGTCGAGCGTTGACTCTCCTTCCAGCGGCTGCTGTGGACGGTCCGAAAAATCTGAAATTGCCATCGTGGGCATTGGAGTTGCCGTGCGCAAGGCCGGAGCTAATTGAGGAATGCCTTGCAACAATTGCGCCCCGGGGGTCGCAGAGGATTGTGCCATTCCTGAACAAACAAATAAGCCTAAAACTAAGGCCAGTGTAAATTGCTTCATGTGGGTTGATTTAGAACCAACAAGTACCGAAAAGAAGCGAAAAAATCCAATTAATACGGCGCGCCTTTTATGAAGTCGCTTTCAATCGGGCAAGCACCGTCTCTCGGCCCGTCACATCCTCGTCCATCGCAACACAAATTTCGCAGTCCAATGGGAGGAACACGTCGATGCGCGAACCAAACTTGATAAAACCCACCTCATCTCCATGAGACAGCTCATCTCCCTCCTTCAAGTACCAGCAAATTCTTCTTGCCACAGCACCCGCAATTTGCCGAAAAAGCACGGTCCCGTGCTTCCCTTCAATGACATGCGTGGTTCGTTCATTTTCAGTGCTGCTTTTGGGGTGCCAGGCAACCAAGTATTTGCCTGGATGGTACCTCGCGGCCAAAACTCGGCCAGCCATCGGGGACCATTGGGCATGCACATTCAATGGACTCATGAAAATGCTCACCTGAATTCGTTCATCCTTGAACCATTCGGTTTCTTGGACCTTCTCAATGACCACCACTTTTCCGTCACTCGGGCACAAGACATCTTCCAATTGCGCCGAACCAATGTTGCGCGCGGGCATTCGAAAGAAATTGATCACCAAGCCCAATAACACCACACAACCTATTGCCAACAAATAAAACGCCCAGTTCGGCAACCAAGTGAAGGATGCATAGCCGACCAAAGCCGTGAATAATAGCGTAACGATCAACGTCGCTGTGCCTTCTCTGTGAAACGTCATTCGAATGGGAAATTGAATTGAAGGGGATACAAATGCAAAATAAGGGCATACACCGGAGCGGCAACGGTAAATCCATCAAAGCGATCCAAGACTCCACCATGTCCCGGCATGAGATTTCCTGAATCCTTGATTCCATTGGCTCGTTTCCACGCGCTTTCCAATAAGTCACCGGTTGTGGCCAAAATGGCAATCAAAGGCCCCATCCAAAGGGCGTGCCAACCCAGCAGAATCCCAGCGGCAAGGGCGGCGAAAAATGCTCCCCCCAAAAAGCCTTCCCACGACTTGCCGGGCGATACCGCCGGCATCAACTTGTGCTTGCCCAGCGGTTTCCCAACGAAATAGGCGCCCGAATCATTGGACCAGATCAAAATCAATAAGCTCAAAACCTGGCCTGGCACGTGCATTCCGGAGGCATCCCACGCCAATTGACACATCACGAAAACCCAAGCAGCCAGAGCAATGGCGAATGCAATACGTAAGCCCCAATGCTTCGATTGAGTGCCACGGTGCATCTCTCGCCAACCAAGCACGCCAACCAAGGTCCAAAGCAGTGCGTTCGTCCAAGGGCTCAGGAGGACAGCGCCAATAACAACAGCACCAAATATGGCTCCCGTGACCGTTCGCGTTTTGGTTTCGTTCATGGTTGATTCAAGGTTCAGCGGTCAAACTCGCGTCGCTCATCAATGCTGCTTTCGCTCGGTCGAAGTCTTCATCCTGCACCAGCAATTCGACAAACCCAAACAAGTAACTACTGTCCCGTTTGTTCAAGACGACTGCGGGGATCTCGTGCTGTTCTAACACGGCCCTTCGCAACTCCACTGCCGGTGGAAATCCATCGCTGTAGACGACGCTCCATCCATTCATGAAGATGACATTTCAGCCGCGGCATCATCCGCAGCACTGGCACCTGCAGCACTCGCCTCTGCAGCACCAATATCCTCCGCATCCGCGTCCTTCGCAACTGCATCTGTTTCTGTCACCACAGCTTTCGCTTCCGGTTCAGCGGGCTTCCCAAACGGTCGTTCTCCAAGAATCCGCTGTACATCTTCGCGAAAAATCACTTCATTTTGGAGCAATGACTCCGCGAGTCCATTCAGCTTGTCGAAGTTGGACTGTAAAATGTCCTTCGCGCGCTGGTAGGCTCCTTCAATGAGCTTGCCTACCTCCTCGTCAATGATTCGCGATGTCTCTTCACTGTATGGTTTGGTGAAGGTCTGATCGCCTTGGCTATCGTAGTAGCTTCGGTTGCCTATCTTTTCATTCAAACCGTATATGCTGACCATTGCATACGCCTGCTTGGTCACTTTTTCCAAGTCGCTCAAAGCTCCCGTCGAAATCTTGCCAAAGACAATTTCTTCAGCGGCTCGTCCGCCGAGGGCCGCGCACATCTCATCAAGCATTTGTTCGGTTGTCGTGATTTGACGTTCTTCCGGCAAGTACCATGCTGCACCCAACGATTGACCGCGCGGAACAATGCTCACCTTCACAAGCGGCGAAGCAAATTCGACCAACCAACTGACCACCGCATGGCCAGCTTCATGAAAGGCAATGGTCTTTTTCTCGTGCTCTGAGATGATTTTCGTTCGTTTTTCCAAGCCACCGATGATGCGGTCAACCGCATCTAGGAAATCCTGGTGGACCACCTTGTCACGGCCTTTCCTCGCAGCATAGAGCGCCGCTTCGTTGCAGACATTCGCAATGTCTGCACCACTGAACCCAGGGGTTTGACGTGACAGAAAATCCACATCGATCGAGTCGTCCACTTTGATGGGACCCAAGTGCACTTCAAAAATGGCTTTGCGCTCGGTCAAATCCGGCATGTCCACGTAAATCTGACGGTCAAATCGTCCTGCACGCATCAATGCCTTATCCAGTATGTCCGCGCGGTTTGTGGCCGCTAAAATGATGACACCACTGTTCGTGCCAAAGCCATCCATTTCAGTCAACAATTGGTTCAACGTGTTTTCACGTTCATCATTGGAGCCCAAACTGGCATTTTTGCCACGAGCTCGGCCAATCGCATCAATCTCATCAATGAAAATGATGGCTGGAGACTTCTCCTTTGCCTGCTTGAACAAATCGCGGACCCGAGAGGCCCCCACTCCCACAAACATCTCGACAAAATCTGAGCCACTAAGCGAGAAAAATGGAACCTGGGCTTCGCCTGCAACGGCCTTGGCCAAAAGTGTTTTTCCTGTCCCTGGAGGTCCCACGAGAAGGGCACCTTTTGGGATTTTCGCCCCCAGGTTGGTGTATTTTTCTGAGTCCTTGAGAAACGCCACTATTTCCTCCAATTCCTCCTTTGCCCCATCGAGCCCGGCCACATCACCGAAATTCACATCCGTTCCTTTGCCCTTTTCGAAGAGCTGCGCTTTCGATTTTCCAATGTTGAAGATTTGACCGCCGCCGCCGCCGCCGCCGCCAAGTCGGCGCATCAAAAGAATCCAAACACCGATCATCAAACCGAAGAAAATGACATACGTCAGCATTTGCTGTCCCCACTCATTCACCGGCTCGTATACGTACTCGAAATCATAGTCCTCCGACAATTTCTTCATATCATCGAGGTAGGCATCCCCAGCCGGTACATGCAACCAATAGTCCGACGAGCGGTAAACCGATTTCAGCAAGGACTGCTCATCTTCTCCTTCGGACTCCGCTTCGCGCACAGATTCGTTGAGCATGATTGTAGCGCGCTGCCCGTCGAAGACCACGCGTTTCACTTCGCCTTCCTCAATTCGTTCTTTGAATTCAGCCCATTGTATCTGCCGGCCATCTTGGCCGGAATTGAGCATGAGCATGCCCAAAAGCAACACCACGATTACGGCGTAAATCCAGTAAAAATTCAGCGACGGCTTTCCTCCGTTGCGATTTTCAGAGCCTTGGTCTTTTTGTTCTTCCATGGATTAATCAAACTTCGTCAACGGTCTCAATGTTCGCGTCGCCCCATAATTCTTCCAGTGCATAACGGTCGCGGGTTTCTTCATGAAAAACATGCACCACTACGTCACTGTAGTCCAAAACCGCCCATTCTCCATTGCGCAAGCCTTGTTTGCCCCAGGGCTTTTCCGCCGCTTTATCCGCTGTGGTAGACTCGACGGATTGAGCAAGTGCTTCAACTTGCGTGCGACTGGTCCCGTGTGCGATGACAAACCAACCCGCTACAGCATGCGGAATGTGGCGCAAATCCAAAACGGTGATCCGTTTTCCTTTGACTTCTTGTAGTCCTTCGATAACTGCGTTGAGCAGCGGTAATTTTTGTACCAATGAAGCTGGCGTTTTTGGGTTGAATAGGTAGTGCGAAAGATACGATGCAGAAGCAGTTACGTCCTTCAAGCGATTGCGAAAACATGCCAACATTTCTCTTCGAAGATTCCCCAAGCCGCCTACCTTTGAATCTTCCACCGGACAATCACAACGCCGAAGGGTACAAAGGCCATGGATTTGCAGATTCACCGACAACATTTTAAGCAGTGTGCAAGCACCAATGAAAAAGCGACTGATTGGCTAAAACAATCCGCTCCCGGGAACATTGGGGTCTTTACAACCAACCATCAATATGCTGGAAAAGGCCAGCGCGGAACGCGCTGGGATCAAGCAAAAGGATTGGACTTGGCTTGGAGCATGGGATTGAATTGGAGCCGAGCCGTCACGAGCGCTGCAGCGCAGCAGTCAAATGGGTGGTTTGCATTCAACAAAGCGATCACGCTTGCCGCCCATCAAACCGTCCAAGACGCCTTGGACTCAAGCTTGTCCGAGGTCCGCATCAAGTGGCCAAATGACATCTACATTTCATCCCATAATCAATGGAAAAAATGCGGTGGAATTCTCATCGAGAACACCTGGCAAGGATCAGAAATTGGAAGCACTGTGATTGGAATAGGGATCAATGCCTTGTCCACTGAACTGCCCGCTTCTCGAACGTCAATCGTTGGAGCATCTGCTCCAGGAGCGCGGGTCGACCTTCAAGCTTTAGCGAAAGCCTTGGAAGAGAATGTCCTCGACGCTTTGAACGGGTGGCAGAAATCCGCGTTGCAGACAACCGATGCCACAATTGCATACTTGACCGAATTGAGTGGGGCATTTGACGAGGCACTTTTGGCCAAGGACATGTGGAAAGCGTATCGGTGGAAGGGAGTGGAAAAAGTGGGGAAAATAACTGCAGTCGATGCTGCGGGACGGTGCACGATGGAGTGGCAACCGTTAACCGGGAGCACCAGCACGGAATCGATCGAAAATAACAAACAGTTGGAATGGTCCTGGATTGCGGAACAATTCGACTAACGGCCTGATCAAACAGGAAACTTGCGCTCAACAGCAGAAGCCATCCCACTGAAAATGGCTTGAAGCGGCTTTTCAGCCATCATTTTCATAAAAGGATTCAAATCCGCATCACACCGGACTTGAAGGGACGCTTTTCCATCTTCTAAGGGAACGATTGCTACGTCCAGATCAAATCGAATCGGCGTGCCTTTTTGCGAAGCGTAGCGCACCAAGGTTGGGCGCTCTTCCTTCACTCGTTGGATCACAACGGTAAAACCGCCGGTCACCTTGAACGAGCACGAATCATTCGTCGCCTCAAATTCACTGATCTGCTCGGTCGGCAACACTTCCTCCAAATTTGCAGGCTGTCGCAAAGAGTCAAACAGGGTTTCAGCGGATGCCCCTGCAACGATGATGGGACTTTCGATGATCACGGCTGGCTAAATTTATCGCTCCAACCTTGCGGGTCTCGGTTCCAAGAATCGAGCAAGGACCGTTGTTCGACCGTGATGTATCCTTCTTGCATCGCTTGATCGAGCATGGTCGAATAATCCGTCAATGTCCACCACGTGCAATTCGCCTCTTCAAAAGCCGCCTCAGCAACTTCAAAGCCATAGGTAAATATGGCCAACAGCCCCTTTACCTCAATGCCTGCATCTCGCAGCGCCGCAACCGCTTTGAGGCTGCTCTGTCCGGTTGAAATCAAATCTTCAATGACAACAACGTTGGATAGAACAGACAAATCCCCTTCAATCGCATTGCCCAGACCGTGGTCTTTGGCTTTCGAACGAACATAGATAAATGGCAATCCCAATTCCTGCGCAACCAGTGCACCGAGCGCAATGCCGCCCGTTGCAACCCCCGCTATCGCATCGACATTGCCAAACCGACTCTCAATTTCTTCAACCGCCCGTTGCCGAATAAAGGTTCGAACGGTTGGATGGCTCAGCGTTTTGCGGTTATCGCAATAAATGGGGGAACGCCGTCCACTTGCCCAAGTAAATGGGTCAGCAGCATTCAATTCAATCGCTTTAATTCGAAGAAGGAATTCTGCAACTTTACGCCTACTTTCAACGGACAAAATCATGGCGCGAATGTATGAAGTTTATATATTGAATCGGCCGGTAATCTTCACCGAAAATCACGCATCCAAGCAAAATGATCTGGTCCTCAACGAACCGAGCAAAAAACAGCTCTCAGAATTGCCTCAATTGCTCCGGCAACACCCTTCGCTCAATGGGGTCACTTTGACTTGCTCCAACGTGCAATCGCTCTGGATGGATTTTTGCATCCTTTACAAGGAAGTATTGGCTGCAGGCTGCGTTGTGGAAAATCAAGACGGTGCTTATTTATGGATCGAACGAAACACACGTTGGGATCTGCCCAAAGGCAAAGTGGAACCCGGAGAAAGCATTGAAGAAGCGGCAATGCGGGAGGTAACGGAGGAGACGGGAATCGGCGAGCTCTCACTCCTCGGACATTTGCGCACCACCTACCACACCTATGAAGAGGCCGGAGTTCCGATTTTAAAAACAACGTTCTGGTTCCATGCCATGCATGCGGGCAAAAACACCCAAGGAAATCCGCAAAGCGAAGAGGGCATCACAGATGTTCAATGGAAACTGCGTCCCTTTGGATCGGAATTGCTTGAGAATACATACCCAAGCATTCTCGACCTCGTTGCATCCATTCCGGATTGATCCCAATCGCCTCAGCGCTTTTGCAGCAGCCGCTTTAATTCATTGAGAAGTCCGCTGCTCGGCAATCGATTCAGTTGACCAATCAATTCACCCTGCGCGTTGATTCCAAAAACCGACGGAACAGATTGTATCCCAAAATCCTCGTAAAGTTGTGGATTGTTCCCAATCCAAACCACTTCCTCATGGATGCTCTTGCGCAGTGAAACCGTCTTGTTCCAGTCTTCCTCATTGGAATCAACGGAAACCACAAAAGCACACAATTCGCGCGCATCCAACTCTTCAATCAAGGCATTGAAATACTCGCGTTCACGCAAGGCAAGGGTCGAACCATTTTTCACCACCAGAAAGAGCTTCAACGGCTGAGCGCACTGGCCGGCCAACGAATCCAAATCACCATTTGGAAGCGTCCAAGACACCGGAGTAGGAATCCATCCGGGCTGGCCTTTGCTGCTCTTGATGAGCAGTTCTTTATAGCGCTGCTGAAAAAAAGCGGACATTGGGATGCTTTCCCATACGCGCTCAACGATGTTCGTAGGCTCTACAAGGGCCATTTCCAACCAAGCTAGCTCCAATCCGTAACGCGTGGTTTGATCCAAAACACCGGCCATTGCACTGAGCAATGAATCACGATTGGCCTCTACCACCGCCTCGTTGATTGCGTTCCAGTCCAGATTGTCCTTCACCCACCAATTTCCATGCACCTCGCGCCACGCACTCAACCATCCTGCCGATTGCAATCTCTCTTGCATTGTTCGGTCGTCCGATGCCAATTCACTGCTCTTCCAAACGGAATCCAGAACGGCCGAAGTAGCTCCTTGTGAACTCATCCAGCTCAGCTTGTAATGCCACCAAATATCACGCGCCCATGGGGCATCCATGGATTCACCTGCCAAACGCCAAGCCTGTTCAAAAGATTCTTGCGACGAACGTTCTTGCTGCACAATGGAGTCAGCTTCTCCCCCATTCAGTCCATTCATTTTCCGCATGACTGAAGCCGCACGCTGTCGATTCAATGCCCGTTTCTTGGAGGACAACGAGTCCAGGGCATTGCTTGGATGGTTCCCAATCCAGCGGGAAAGTCCTGCGGCACCATGGAGGCCTCGGGCCTTTTTACCCGGCATCAATTCAATTTTAGCCGATTCATTGGGGCGAACAAGGACCATCCATGACCATGGCGGGGCAGACAACTCGAAAAGTGTGGGCTGCTCCAAGCCGTCCAATTCCCAGACGAAGGAACCGTCAAGACTCACCAAAATCTCGTCCTGCCAAATCCCGTGGCTAATGCCCGGATAAGCGAATTCCCGAACATGCAATAGACTGGGCACATCGTCTACGGCATCATCATACAAGAAATTTCCGCGCAATTCAATCGAAATCGAATGCTCGGCTGAATCGTTTGCCTGAGCATGGCCTCCAAGGCTGTTCAATACGCAGAACATTCCGAAGAAAAGAACACGAAAGGATCTTAAAATACCTGAAAAAAAGTAGCGCTGGGCCTGCAATTTCATCACATTTCTTGGCTTATCTCATCTGGGATGAATGCGCTGGCATCTCCCCCGTTGCGCAAGATTTCGCGTACCACGTTCGAATGGATGTGTGCAAATTCTGGATCGGTAAATAAGATCACCGTTTCCAAATTTACATTCAATGATTTGGTCATTTGGGCGATGGTTCGCTCGTATTCAAAGTCTCCTCCATTGCGCACACCACGAATCAACCAACGGGCGCCCTGCTCTTCACAAAACGCACTGGTAAGCCCCTCAAATGCCTGCACACTTACCGACGGAAACGCCGCGGTCACCTGCTCCAACCAATCCAAGCGTTTTTCCATGCTAAACATGGAAGTTTTGGCGCTGTTTACGCCAACCGCAACAACAACCTCATCGAAGAGCGGGATACTCCTCTCCAAGATGTTCATGTGGCCCCGGGTGATGGGGTCAAACGACCCTGGAAAAACGGCTTTTTTCATGGTTGACATTCACTTTTGAAAGAGACTAAAATGCACATGTCCATACTTTCGGGTTTCTTTGAAGCCAAGAACTTGGGAAACATCTGTGCGCTCTCCGTGCTCCAATATAAACCAACCACCGGGGACCAACAAAGCACCTTCCAACACAAGCGCAGGAATTTGTGTCAATTCAGGCAAATCATAGGGCGGGTCGGCAAAAACCAGATCAAATTGAGTCAATGATTTCTTGATAAAACCAAGCGCATCGGCACGGACAATCTGCCAAGTCTCCAACTCCCATGCACGGGCGACACCATACATGCCTCGGACAGCCGCTACGTCTTTTTCGACCGAAACAACAGAAGCGCATCCCCTGCTGAAAAATTCCAATCCTACCATTCCTGTTCCTGCAAATAATTCAAGCACGGTCAATCCTTCCAAATCCACCCTTGAACGCAACAAATTGAACAAACTCTCTCGGCCAAAATCTGTGGTTGGCCGACCTTTAAAGGACTTGGCCACCTTCGGACGACGGCCCTTGTAGGCACCTCCTGTTATTCGCATGGCAACAAATTTACCAATGCGTTCCAATGCTGCGCAGCTTGCGGTTCCTCGGCCCATTCAACGCTTGGTTTTTTCACAACCACTCGCTCAAAAAAGCGGCCAAAGCGCTGCACCAATTCCCCTTCTTCATCCAACTGGCCAGAAAACCAAACCTCCATATCCAAATCGTCTTCGAGTTCGTGCCGCTTCATGGCATTGACCACATGGTACAAAATACCATCACCGGCCACGTCATCCGTTGTCATGGACCACAACAATTGACCGTTCGCGAACAAGGACATCAATGCCCGCTCGTGCCCAACGTGAACCGCGATGCACCCAGGCTTGTCGTGCTTGCGCGTTTCAAGAATGACCGTTTCCAAAAATACCAACGCGATCGAAACGCGTTTGGCTTGGGGCCAAAACGCCTCCACTTGTTTTTGGTACCCGGTAATATCCCGTTCAATGAGTGCTGCTTCTTCGCCAAAGGCCTCGGTATAGAAAGGCAACGAATCCGCTTCTTCCGTTCCCAGATGCAAGGCTTGCAACGCTTCTTCCATTCCTGAGGAGACCCGTGCCGGGGCCAAGGAAAAATAAGGCAAATTCGAGGCAAACTGAACCGATTGAATCGCTGGAAAGTCCGATTTCAACTCGGCAAGTGCCTTTCCCAACCCTTCAACATCTGTAACGGGCAAGGTATCGCATCGAAGAACGGTCAAATTCCGGCATTGCAACCACTGCAAGTGATTGCCACTCCAAGCTAGCAACAGGCTAGAAGGTTCGCTCTTAATTTCTCCAGTTGCCATCGGTATGCGCTTCTGTCAATGACCCGAAGCGCAGGGTGTCTTTCTTGACCTTTTCTCGGCCAAACGGTGTGGGATCCTTCACCAGGATTGTGGATTGCAGGACTCCGCCGGACTCGACACTGTCGATCTCCAATCGGAAGCGTTCTCCACTCAATGGGTTGAACCACAGGCTATCGATCGCTACTCGAGGCAGACGCTTTGCACTGCGAATCTCTGGCGTGAAGTTCTCGTTGTAGAAGGTCGTGTAAATCACATCGCGCACTTTGTACGTTGTAGAATCTGCAGCAATCAAGTCGATGAGTTCCTCTTCCGACAAGCCCATTTCTTCGGCCACAGCGGGCAATTCAGCTCGGGTCAAAATCAATCCCATTTCAGCACTTTTGGACTCTGGCAACGTATCATTGAACGAACCCATATTGAAACTAACGGGCATCACAGGCTCATAGATGAACCGCTGAAGGCTATCAAAATCGTCACAAAAGACACCGTAAATCTGCTGGTGCGCTTCTTGTGCATCGCGAATGTCCTTTAACGCTTGAATGGTCTCGGCATCCACCTGCGTCTTCAGCTCACGGAATTGAATCTCTTCATCGACGCTGTAAAAAACTTCATACCCCAACCAAACGGCCACAACAGTCCCCGCAATCATCATGATCCGGTAGTGAGACGCCTGCAATCGGGACAAAACATAGGGCGTTGCCAATGCAGCCACCGCAATGAGGGCGAGGGAAGAAATCAACATGGCAGTTGGTTGGCTTTCCAAAGCGTCACCGCTGAGGTATTTGCCGAGGAAACCCATTCCTGCAAACAACAACAGGATGGAAACAACGTATTTGTTTATCTCTTTGAAGAACTTATCCATTGGAATCGATTCGTTGGCGTATCCGCGTTTTGACGTTTGCGAATCTACGACACATCCCGAGGACGACAAATACGATGGGCATTCAACTTTTTCGAATTCGTCAAGTCGGGCCGCTTACCTTCGCAACCATGATTCGCAGCTCGCCTCAAATCGAACAATTCGTCGACCGAATGGCGCAGCATTTCCCCCATCGACCAACCGACGGGCAAGGAACTTTGATGTATGCGGTCAGCCGATTCGTGTATAGCACGCAGCCGCGCTGCACCTTGATGATTCGAGGTTACGCCGGAACGGGCAAGACGACGAGTGTAGGTGCTCTGGTGCAAACCTTGCGCGACCTTGGTCAACGGCCGGTGTTGCTTGCGCCCACGGGAAGAGCGGCCAAAGTGATGCAATCCTATGCTGGAATTACAGCCTCTACCATTCACCGCAGGATATACCGAAGTCGAAAGAGCAACGATGGGATGCCGGCCTTCGGAGTGGCGCCGAATAGCCTTGAAAACACCGTGTTCATCGTAGACGAAGCTTCCATGATCGGTGAAGGAGGCGGACGCTCCACTGGAACCACCATGCAATTCCGCAGTTTGCTCGACGACCTCATGGAATTCGTTTTTTCCGGCCAAGGCTGTCGGCTGGTCTTGGTTGGGGATGATGCTCAATTGCCGCCGGTGGGTGAGCAGGAAAGCCCCGCATTGAATGAGGCCAAAATGCGCGCCGCTTTTGGGTTGACCGTAGCCACGATCCGACTCACTGATGTTGTCCGGCAAGAAATGGACAGCGGAATCCTCTACAACGCCCACAACCTTCGTCTCAACTTGGAACGCAAAGACGATACGTGGCCGTCGTTCGAAACCCAACCCTTCGCGGACATGAAGCGGATTCACGGCAACGAATTGCAGGAAGTTTTGGAAGATGCCTTCCACCATTACGGCGAAGATCAAGTGGCACTGATTACCCGATCGAATAAGCGCGCTCAGCAATTCAACCAGCAAATTCGGCACCGCATTTTGTGGCGTGAAGAGTCCCTCGAAGCCGGCGATCGCTTGATGGTAGTGCGAAACAATTACCATTGGCTCGCGCAGGTCGAAAACATACAAACCACGCTCCTAGCCAATGGGGATGGGTTGGAAGTCACCAAAGTCCTCAAGCGATTTAAACGTTATGGAATCTCGTTCGCTGAAGTTGAGGTAAAATTTGCCGATGCTCCCGAATCTCCCGTATTTGAAGTGTGTATCAACCTCAGTATTTTGGAGTCTGATCTTCCTCAAATCCCCTACGCAGAGACCCAAGCACTGGAGGAAGCCATCGGCCTCGATTATGTGCACTTGGGTTCCAAAACAGCCATCCGAAAAGCCGTCAAAGCAGACCCCTGTTTCCAAGCGCTGCAGGTGAAATTCGGTTGGGCAATGACCTGCCACAAAGCGCAAGGTGGACAATGGCCAATGGTACTCATTGATCCGGGATACCTGACCGAAGACTCGATTGACTTGGAATGGATGCGTTGGCTTTACACGGCCTTCACGCGGGCCCAGAAAGAACTGGTGCTTTTGAATTTTGCCGATGCCTTTTTCAAAGACTAACCCCTTCGCTGATCGCCCTCAGCTCAGCCAGAAATCCTGCCGATTTTGGGGCATAAAAAAAGCCACCCGATTGAGGTGACTTTTTTTATCTGAAGCCAAGGATTCAGGCCAACTCGCGGGCGCTGAAGTAAAACGCTCCTTCCATCGCGGCGTTATCATCACTGTCAGAGCCGTGAACGGCATTCGCAGCGATGCTCTCCGCAAAGTCTGCACGAATCGTTCCAGGTGCAGCTTCTGCTGGATTTGTGGCCCCAATCAAGGTGCGGAAATCAGCAACAGCATTGTCTTTTTCCAAAATAGCCGCAACGATCGGAGCACTCGACATGTATTCGGTAAGCTCCCCGAAGAATGGACGTTCAGCATGCACGGCATAGAATGCTTGGGCATCTGCCAATGAAAGTTGTGTCCATTTCATCGCTTTGATTGAGAAACCTGCATCAATGATGCGGTCTATGATTTTACCCGTGTGACCAGCGCCTGTTGCGTCGGGCTTGATCATGGTGAAGGTGCGGTTTGTTGCCATGGCATTTTTAATTTCGAGTGCAAAAATACGCCCCAAATTTCTATTTTCAATTCACGACTGCTCCAAACCGACATTCGGCAGAAGTCACTGCGAATTCCGAGATCAACATCCACCACTGCCTCATCAGCGCATGGCAGGCGTTGGAAAGCACCTGAGGGACCATTGAGGCGGCCGACATCCCCTTGGATTAAGCCTACTTCTTAGCGTTATCTTTGCTGCATGGAATTGAAAACACCCCAGACCTCTTCAGAAGCCATGGCGCTTGAGAATGCGCACGGCGCGCACAATTATCATCCGTTGCCAGTTGTCCTCGATCGGGGTGATGGCGTTCGCGTTTGGGACATCGAAGGGGTGGAATACTTCGACTTCCTGAGTGCTTATTCCGCGGTAAACCAAGGCCATTGTCACCCGAAAATTGTGGGGGCAATGACGCGACAAGCGGAAAAGCTGACGTTAACATCTCGTGCCTTTTTCAATAGCAACTTGGGCAAGTATGAGGAGTTCGTGACGCGTTATTTCGGTTACGACAAGGTGCTCCCCATGAATACGGGCGCCGAAGCGGTTGAAACCGCCATCAAAATTGCCCGAAAGTGGGCCTACGACGTCAAAGGAGTACCCGCTGGTCAGGCCAAAATAATCACGTGCGATGGGAATTTTCATGGCCGCACCACGACCATCGTAAGCTTTAGCACCGATGACGACGCCACCGGAGGGTTTGGCCCCTACACTCCAGGATTTGAAGTCATTCCCTACAATGATTTGAACGCTTTGGAACAAGCGCTCAAGGATCCTAATGTCGCGGCATTTTTGGTAGAGCCCATTCAAGGTGAGGCAGGGGTCTACACCCCTGACGAGTCTTTTGTGAGTGGCGCACACGCCTTGTGCAAAGCGGCCGGAGCGTTGTTCATTGCAGACGAGGTACAGACAGGGATTGCACGGACAGGCTCGCTTCTCGCTACTTGCGGAAACTGCACGTGTGCGGGGCATTGTGAGCGGCAATCGACTTACTCCAAAGCCGATGTACTCATCTTAGGAAAAGCATTGTCGGGAGGTGCGTATCCGGTATCCGCCGTCTTGGCCGATGAACCCATCATGGGCGTCATTCACCCAGGGCAACATGGCTCCACCTTCGGAGGCAATCCGGTTGCCGCTGAAGTGGGCATCGCGGCATTGCAAGTTGTTGTGGAAGAGCAATTGGCACAAAATGCCCGAACACTTGGCAAGCGATTTCGGAGCGCCATGAGCGAATTGGCCAGTGAAAGCTCTTTGATTGTGAATGTGCGGGGCAAGGGGTTGCTCAATGCGGTCATCATCAATGACACCCCCGACAGTTCAACTGCGTGGGATTTGTGTGTCGCGCTTAAGAACAATGGCCTGCTCGCAAAGCCTACCCACGGGAACATTATTCGTTTTGCTCCTCCTTTGGTCATCACAGAACAAGAACTCGATGACTGCATTGCAATCATTCGCTCTACCGTTCTGAATTTCAAGAAATAAAGCGCGGGCCTCAAGGGCCCAGTCGAATCAAAGCCATCCGTGGCTTTTCATCCATTCGTCGTTGTAGACTTTCCCAACGTAGCGTGAACCGTGGTCGTGGAAGAGGCACACAACGACGTCGGTGGGCTTGAGCCTGTCTTTCAACTGACGAAGTCCCTGGAACGTACTGCCACAGCTGTATCCAAGAAAAAGCCCTTCTTTTCGTGCCATTTCACGCGCAGTCAATGCGCCATCTTTGTCCGTTACTTTTTCGAAATGATCGATGACATCAAAATTGACATTGGCCGGCAAAATATCTTCTCCCACTCCTTCTGTGATGTAGGGATAAATTTCAGACTCATCAAACTCACCGGTTTCGTGGTATTTCTTCAGAACGCTGCCGTATGAGTCAATGCCCCAAATTTGAACGTCCGGGTTTTGTTCTTTCAAGAAACGACCGGTACCGCTGATGGTCCCGCCTGTTCCGACGCCCACCACAAAGTGCGTCACCTTGCCTTCCGTCTGTTCCCAGACTTCAGGGCCCGTCGAGACATAATGCGCTTCTTGGTTGGACTTGTTGTCGTATTGGTTGCACCAAAAACTGTTCGGATCGGCCTCATTGCAGCGCTTTGCGACGCTGTAATAACTATCCGGATGGTCGGCTTCAACGTTGGTCGGGCACACGTGCACTTCTGCCCCCATGGCGCGCAAGATGTCAATCTTCTCCTTCGACTGCTTGTCGCTCATGGTGCAAATCAGCTTGTAACCTTTGACCGAACACGCCAAAGCAAGTCCCATTCCTGTATTCCCACTTGTGCACTCAATCACGGTGCCTCCAGGCTTCAACAGTCCATCTCGCTCGGCATCTTCTATCATTCGAAGGGCCATGCGATCTTTGACGCTGTGACCAGGATTGAAGTATTCGACCTTGGCATATACTGGACAAGGAAAATCTTGGGTCATGTTCTGCATCTTGATCATGGGCGTATTCCCAATGGTCGTCAAGATGTTCTGATGAACGTTTTTAGCTCGTTGCATAGGGGGCAAAGGTAACAACCGAAACGCGGTTAGAAATGGCAAAAAAACCGAATCATTTCAAATTGGCATGCACGTTCAAAATCAACGATTGATGCGCAGGGCTTCCGCAGGCCGAATTCGCGTCGAAGCAAGGGCTGGAAAAAACATCATTGCAACGCAGAGAGTGAAAACCACAAGTTCCACCAGCACTAAAAAAGTCGCATCCAATTGAATCGGAACCTCACTTAGGTAATAGGCTTCAGGATCCAATCCAATCCAGCCCGTAGTGGATTGGACATAAACCACCAGCAGCCCCAGCGCGTTTCCAATCCAAAAACCCTTGCTCAAAATACGCGAGGCCTGCCAGATGAAGATGCGCAGCACCTGGCCATCGGACATGCCCAAGGCTTTCAGCATGCCAACCATGGGCCTTCGTTCCAAAATCAGAATCAATAGAGCGGAAGTCATGTTGATGATGGAAATCAAGACCATCAATCCGATGATGATTTCAACGTTCAAATCAAGCATGCCCAGCCATGTGAACATTTCAGGGGCTTGCTGAGTCACCGTTTGGGTCACCCAACCCAAAGGAAGCGCTGCATACACATTGGCTTCTGTCGTCCACAAATCAGCATCCTTTTCAAGGTAGACTTCATAACCACTGGCTGCTTTTTCCCACGCAGGTGCTGTGTGCTCGGCGCTCCATATGCCGTCCGATTTGTGCAGCCAAGCGGTGTCCGGCAGAGCATTGAATTCCAAATCCCGAGATTCCGCTACGACCATGATCTCATCGGCAGTCACCTGATTCAAGAGGTGGGTCCCGGAACTGCTCCATCCAAGAGGCGATGCTTTTCCGCTGGGCTGAACGGCGCTCCAAGTGACTTTTGGGCTACGGCTTCCTCCGAATGCCCGGGCTTCAACCGCTCCATCGTTCACGAGCAGGTGCAATTCCATCCCCCAACCGGAAGTGGATTGGATGGACTTCGCTGGGACGAACATGAATTCTTCATCGTATTCGATCAAACCTGTTCGGTAAATCCCACCCAACACCATCGTTCGTGGTCGTATGCCATTCGGCCCGCCAATGAGGTACAGGGTGAGTCGGTCATGGAGTTCCAATTCCAGCCGATTGGCCAGTTCCAGCGATAAAATGGCCGTGTCTTGGCCACCAACCGAGGGAACGGTGCCTTGCACCAAGAACTTTTCCAGCATTCCACCAGAAGTTTCTCCGCTCATTCCCTTGAGAACCACCCCCTTCAATCCCGATTTGGATTCAACAATTCCCGGCGATGTGAAAAACGGATGAACACTTCGAACTTCTGTAAGCGACCGCAGGGTCTCTTCAATGCCTTCTGAGCGTTTGATTTTTTGATCTTTCCAATCCCCGTTTAGCACTTGAATGTCAGAGCCAAAACCCACCACCAATTCTTTGACTTCGCTCTGAAATCCATGGACAATGGATGTGGCGATTACAATCAACGCGATGCCGATGGCAACCCCCGCTGTCGCTATCTGAACGACAGGTCTGGACCAAGTGGCTCGCCCATGACTTCCTGCAAGTCGCCGAGCGATAAGCCGCGATAAGGAAGTCCGGTAACTCATAAATGATGTTGGCTTTTCACAGGTGCCAAATTACGTCGCTACTTTAGACGCATGAAGAATCCAATGAGAATATCATTCACCCTCTTTGCGGTTTTGATTTTTCAATTCAGTCTATTTGGACAGGAATCCACCTCGCTCCCACCTGCCGGTTTGACGATTGATTTCGAGCACGGCACCCTGCACTGCCAAGAACGAAGCGTCCCTCCGCTTCGTGTTCGCCTCGGAAACGAAAACATCCAAGCCATTTATGAATCGTGCAGTCGGGCACCCATCGCAGTCGTAGCCAACGCCACATCGGTCATTGGAGAAGGACAAACAGGAAGCTCTACCCACCTCATTGATACGCTCTTGGCACTTGGGATCAACGTCAAGAAGGTATTTGCTCCTGAGCATGGTTTTCGGGGGGACTTGCACAACGGCGCCAACTTTGAGGATGACACCGATGCTCGTACGGGACTGCCCATCCTTAGTTTGCACGGCAAAAGCAAAAAACCATCTGCCGCGTCACTCGCAGATGTGCGCATGGTTTTGTTCGACATTCAAGATGTTGGCGCTCGCTTTTACACCTATCTGAGTAGCCTCTTTTTGGTCATGGAGGCAGCCGCTGAGAATGACAAAGTGGTAGTGGTTCTCGACCGACCCAATCCCCACGGACACCAGATGGCAGGGCCTATGCTCGACCCAAAATGGAAATCGTTCATTGGGATGCTTCCGGTTCCTGTTTTGCACGGAATGACATTGGGTGAAATGGCACAGATGATCAATGGCGAGGGATGGCTTCCCGATGGGATGCAGTGCCCGCTCATCATTATCCCCTGCCAAGGTTATGCGCACAGCGACCAATGGTATCCAACCATTGCCCCAAGTCCTAATTTGCCCAATGCCGAGTCCATTGCATTGTACCCCAGTTTGTGTCCCTTGGAGCCCACTGGCGCCAGCATTGGCAGGGGAACCGCTTTGCCTTTTCAATGCATGGGCGTGCCTGGAGAAAACGCTGGAGATTTCGTGTTTACGCCCGTGCCTACCCCCGGAGCAGCGCCGAATCCCAAGCATGAGAATATCAGATGCAGCGGGCGTGACCTTCGTGCATTGGGAGCAAAATGGACCCAAGCCGCAAGTGGATTTGACTGGCGGCTCGCCTGGGAATGCAGCCAAAGGTGGAATTCTGCCACCGATGATTTCATCACCTCTCCTTCGTTCTTGGCCAAACTGACTGGCAACGAATCCTTGGGGCAAGCGCTGCATGCAAACGCCTGGCCGATGGACTTCACCGCGCAATGGATCGATGAACTTCTTTCATTCCATGCCAAGCGCGAGGCTTATTTGCTTTATCCATTGCTCAGAAACCAATGACGCAGTGTGTATATTTCGGCCTGCAATCCTTGTACCGATGACCACGATTTTCAATTCTCCCCCCCTGAAACTAGTCGCGATTGCGGCCCTTGCCCTTACTTGGAGCTTGGCATCCGGTTGTTACAAAAGTCCTGATTTCATCAATCCGGTGTACAAATGTGAATGCGGAAGCATTGCTTTCAATGGCTCGGATTACGCCCTGAAAATGGCTGAAGCTGTCGTCCCTGACAGCCTTGAACCTCTCTCACGCAGTTATCATATCGTAGCCGATCTGCGAACGGCAGATGAAGTGGATGCTCATGTGCCTGCCCACGACATCACCTTCCAGTTTTCATTTGACGTCCTCGATGACGTCGTATTCTATGTTCAGCAGGAGGAAGTGAATCATTTGGTGCAGGTCATCAATCAAGGCGATGATTTGTTCCCCGTGAGAGATTACAAAGCCACAGACGGCTCCATTGTGATTGACCCGGCCTATTCTGGCGGTGCGGAAGAAGTAACGTTCAATTTGACACTGCGTGAATGGGTTGACAGCACCCTCGTTGGACTCCCGGTTGCATTCGCGGGATCCTTCACCGGAAACATCGAGTGATTCCCTTCACCCTGCGGGCATGACCGATTGCCCGGTGCAAATCCAAAACTGATCTCCAGCCTTCACGTCTACCGTTGAGGCCCCGGTAAAGGTCCCAAAATTGGGCATGACCAAGGTTTGATGTTTGCTGCGAAACCACCAACCCGGAAGCCGCAGCTGTTGCTTGGCTTTGCCTGTAAGGCGAATGGCGGGATGCAAATGACCGGCAATTCCGATGCGTCCTGGGGCTTGCGCAGTGAGGAAATCCGTTGGGTCATGAACAAAGTCAAAAGGACCTAGACTCCATTGGGCGCTTCGCTGCACCTCGAGCCCTTCAAAAGCTGCGTCCGGCAAAACGTCGTGGTTGCCCTCGACCAAACGAAACTCCACCAATCCGTGCGCCGTGAAAATCCGGGTGAGCCACTTCCGAAAATCATTCCACTCCTCATTGAGTGCACTGTGAAAAAGATCACCGAGCACCAGCAGCCGTTGCGGTTGGTACTGGGCGACCAAATCCTCTAAACGATTCAGACTTGAAGCGTTGACATCCTTCGGGATCGCAATCCCATTTTTGCGAAAATGAGCCGATTTTCCCAAGTGAATATCCGAGACCAATAACGTTTTTTCTTTCGCCCACCACATGCAACGTTCGGGATGCAATTCCAACGTTTCTCCCGCCAATTCAACCGAGATACAAGCAGCACTCAGCGGCTCCTTGGAAGAATTCACTCGAAAAAAATTACTGTTGCTGCTTGATCAAGTTCAGTGCGGAACCCGCTCGGAACCAGTCAATTTGTTGAGCATTGTACGTGTGGTTCACCTTGATGGTGTCGCTCGAACCATCCGCATGCGCAATTTCGATGGTCAAGGGCTTGCCTGGTGCAAAAGACGCCAAGTCCACAAAGTTGAATGTGTCGTCTTCTTGGATCAGATCAAAATCCGCTTCGTTCGCGAATGTCAATCCCAACATCCCTTGCTTCTTCAAATTGGTCTCATGAATACGTGCAAACGACTTAACGATTACCGCTGCGACCCCGAGGAAACGCGGCTGCATGGCTGCATGCTCGCGAGAACTGCCTTCTCCGTAGTTGGAATCGCCAACAACAACGGTAGGAATACCCGCCGCTTTGTATGCGCGCTGCACCGCTGGTACTTCTCCGTATTCCCCTGTCAGTTGGTTTTTGACTGTATTGGGTTTGCCATTGAAGGCATTCTCAGCACCGGTCAAGGTGTTGTTGGAGATGTTGTCCAAATGACCGCGGTAACGCAACCACGGACCGGCCATGGAAATGTGATCCGTCGTGCACTTTCCCGCGGCCTTGATCAGAAGACGAGCTCCCATAAGATCTTGGCCATCCCACGGCTTGAACGGATCCAACAATTGCAAGCGTTCAGAAGCTTCATTGACTTTTACCTCTACCCCACTTCCGTCTTCAGCAGGAGCAACATAACCGGCATCCTCCACGTCAAAACCTAACGAAGGAAGCTCATCGCCTTTTGGCTCTTCGAGCATCACTTTTGTTCCATCTGGAAGCGTCAGCGGATCCGTCAACGGATTGAACGTCAGGTCGCCGGCAATGGCGAGTGCGGTGACCAATTCAGGTGAACCCACAAAAGCATGGGTGTTGGGGTTGCCATCCGCGCGCTTTGAAAAGTTGCGGTTAAACGAATGAACGATGGAGTTCTTTTCTTTCTTCTCAGCACCTGCGCGTGCCCATTGACCAATGCATGGACCGCACGCATTGGCAAATACGCTCCCTCCCATTTTCTCAAACGTGGAGATAAACCCATCCCGATCAATGGTGTATCGCACCAGCTCAGACCCCGGTGTGATGGTGAGGTGTGCTTTCGCCTCAATGCCTTTTTCCACAGCCTGTATCGCAATGCTCGCGGAACGGCTGATGTCCTCGTAGCTCGAATTGGTGCACGAACCGATGAGTCCGTATTCCAATGCGGTGGGCCAGTCGTTTTTAGCTGCAGCTTCCTTCATCTTACTGATGGGAGTTGCGAGATCTGGGGTGAAAGGGCCGTTCAGGTGCGGCTCCAATTCACTCAAATTGATTTCAATGACTTGATCAAAATAGGCTTCTGGATTCGAGTAAACCTCTGCGTCTCCGGTGAGGTACTCGCGGATACCGTTGGCCATTTCCGCGACATCAGCGCGGCCTGTGGCACGCAAGTACCGCTCCATGCTATCGTCGTACCCGAATGTCGATGTCGTCGCTCCAATTTCCGCCCCCATGTTGCAGATTGTGCCTTTGCCCGTGCAGCTCAACGACTCAGCTCCTTCGCCAAAATATTCCACGATGCAACCTGTGCCACCTTTCACGGTGAGCACGCCTGCAACCTTCAAAATAACGTCCTTGGCGGAAGCCCAACCCGAAAGTTTTCCAGTGAGTTTGATTCCAATCAACTTGGGAAACTTCAATTCCCACGGCATGCCCGCCATGACATCAACCGCATCTGCTCCGCCAACACCTACAGCAACCATGCCCAGTCCACCCGCATTGACGGTGTGTGAATCGGTTCCGATCATCATTCCTCCTGGGAAAGCATAATTTTCCAAAACCACCTGGTGGATGATCCCTCCGCCTGGCTTCCAAAAACCAATGCCGAATTTATTCGATACCGACTCCAAGAAATTGTAGACTTCGTTGTTCTTATTGATGGCTTCTTGAAGATCTGAATCCGCTTGCACCTTGGCTTGGATCAAGTGATCGCAATGCACGGTAGAAGGAACGGCCGCTTTGGCCTTGCCCGCCTGCATGAATTGAAGCAATGCCATCTGTGCCGTTGCATCCTGCATCGCAACACGGTCCGGAGCAAAATCAACGTAATCCACACCGCGCTTATATTCCTGTTGGGCATCTCCCTCCCAGAGGTGCGTATACAAAATCTTTTCAGCCAATGTCAGGTTCTTGCCTGTCATGCGGCGTGCCGCTTCTACATTCTTGGGGAATCGCTCATAGACCGAGCGGATCATTGCCAAATCAAAAGTCATCTTCTCTTTTCTTTAGGCTGCAAATGTAAGCAGTACATTCGCACAACATGAAAAGGGAGCTGCTCATTGAAATGATGCGGATCGCTGTGCGGTCGATACGAAGTAATTTGCTGCGCACTTCGCTCACCATCGCGATCATTGGTCTCGGCATCATGGCGTTGATCAGCATGACGACCGCAACGTCTTCGTTGGAGGCCAACGTCACACAACAATTCTCGTCCTTGGGTACCGATGTTTTCACCTTTCGCCAGCGTACCGAGACCGGCGTCAACCGCGGACAAAGAGTCAAAGCGGGCGAGCCCATCACCTACGAAGAAGCACAACGTTTTGCAGAGGAAGTTTCGGATGAGATCACCGCGAGTTATTCGGTTTTCGGAACGAGCCAGGCCACGTTGAAACGAGGGCAAGAACAGACCAATCCCAACATCCAAATCCTTGGAATCGAAGAGCATTACTTGGAAGTTAGTGGTTACGATTTGGACAAAGGAAGGAACCTAACCCCCAAGGAAGCTCGGTCATCTCAGCGTCTAGCACTGATCGGATCGGATTTGGCCAATGCATTGTTCGACCCTTGGGAGGAACCCGTTGGCGCAGATTTCTCGATCGGGTCGCAGCGTTACCAAGTCATTGGTGTATTGAAGTCGCGCGGCCAATCATTCGGCATGTCACAGGACAATCAATGTTATGTTCCGATCCCGTGCATTCGACAACAATTCTCAGACGAGAACAGAAGTTACCGAATCGCTTGCAAGGTGGAGAACCCCGGGCAAATTACAAGCCTTGCTGAAGAAGCCATGGGGGTAATGAGGGTCGTCCGACAGGATCGGCCGGGCGAAGATTTATCCTTTCGTGTGGCGATGAGCAATAGCCTCGTGGACACCCTTCAGGAAGCGACAAGCGGGATTACGATGGCCGCGACCATCATCGGGATCATCACACTTTTCGGGGCGGGCATTGGCCTCATGAACATCATGCTCGTCAGTGTTTCGGAACGCACTCGGGAGATTGGCACACGCAAGGCGTTGGGTGCAACACCTAATGCCATTCGCACCCAATTTCTCATCGAGGTTATCATCATTGGTCAGCTGGGCGGAGCGGTTGGCATTGCACTCGGCTTGGCAGCCGGAAATGCCATTGCCTTTTTCATGGAAACCCCTTTTGTACTGCCCTGGGGCTGGATGATCTCTGGCGTTATCTTGAGCCTGCTCACCAGCATTGCAAGTGGCTATTACCCTGCTCGTCAGGCCGCCAAACTGGATCCCATCGTGGCGCTTGGCCGGGAGTGAATCAGGACGTTTCGCGTTCCAGGATTTGTGCCATTCGCTTGCGCTCCTTTACAATGACCAAGCGCGCCTCTGCCGTTGTTCCTTCAATGGAAGCCAGAAGCGTTTGCCAATCCGTCTCGTCGCGAGCCGGTATTGGCTCTAACGCCACATCTTCCGTGGCTGAGTCAAGGGACAGCGCCAGAAATTCTTCCATGTAGCGCACTTGAAGATTGCAGAGCGCATTTCCGAATCGAACCAACATATCTGGATCAAGTGTCGCCGCCATGGCCGTCCGCAACCGTCGGATGTTTTCGACGTGGTTCCGAACCAGCAAAACAAAGTTGGGGCCCGAGGGCAGGAGCGGCGGCAATTCAACGGGTGCGCCCAACGGCTCCACGTTCAACACCCGAGAGACATCGCTCAGTTGGACGAGGCGATTGACGCGGGATCGGAACAAAGCCGGCACCACCGGCTGCCGCATGAAATGGTCCCGAACCGCAAAGGCTTCTGCATCCAATCGTTCCATAACATTTTCGATTTCGATTGGCTCTGAAAGCCCGAGCAAAGCGTGCGCTGTTCCTTTATCCATTCTTTTTCAATCCGTGACAGAAAGTGAAGATAAGCCAACAATTCAATTCACCCTCGTTTTGAAGCCCTTCGGTTGTTAAATTTGTAACAAACAGAAGTCCTTATGAAAATGATGACCCCTAGTACTCTTTTAATTGCGGCTTGGAGCCTAGCAGCTTGCAGCACCGAAACGCCTACCGACTCCAACGCTGACTCGGCTGCTGCGAATTCAACCGAAACAGCGCTTGCAGATGCGGCTCCGCAGACCGCTGAAATCTCCGCCCTTTTCAAAGACGGAACCAATGATCAAAACAGAGGCGACAAAGTAGGACCGGTTCGCGTGCACGGAACCATGACTTCTAGCACATCAGGGGAAGTGATTCTTTATGAAAGCGAAGGAAGAAACAGCTCGGAAGTGGCTCGCACCACACTGGTCAACCGCACTTTTGACTTCGGCGAGTTGGAGTTGGGCCGCGGTTTTTTCAAAATCAGCTACAACGGCGAAACCAACGCTACGGATATCATCATCAACCCCGATGAGCCCGACCTCTATCTCCAATTCAAATCGAGCCGGTTGAGCGCCACCAAAAGCGCTGAAGGTTCGGCTGAGAATACAGCATGGTTTGCTTTCCAGACCAAACAGGTCCAACACGATCAAGCCGTTCGCAAACTCCGCCAGGGGATCAAGGATGCAGGCGCATTTCGCAGCCGCATTGAAGCCCAAATCAAGGACAAAGAAGAAGCATTTGCCCTCGAGCAACATGCCATGATGGACGCCAATCCCGGTACCTATTTTGCAAAATGGCTGGGGTGGAAAAACCCCAAATACCCCACCCTCCAAGGACGGTTTTTTGAAGACATCGACCCCTTGGACAACAGCGCTGTGCGGTCCATGGCATTGAGCGACCGTATCCAGAAAATGATGCGCTCATTCAGCGGAGGCACAGACAGCGGTTTCCTCGCCTGCATCGATTTAGTCAAGGCACATTTCGAGCCCAACCCCTTTGCGTTGGAAAGTGTTCTTTATTCAATGCTCGATGGGTTCTACAACACTGGAAAAGAAACCATCTGCCAGTACATCCTCGACAATTACATTTTTGACGAAGACTGTGGAGCTGACTTGAGTGATGCCATTCGGCTTCGAGCACAAGGCATCATCAACCTCCAAGTGGGCAAGACCCCGCCGAATTTTGAAATCAACAAGTGGGATGGTGGATCACTGGATCTCTATGAAACCGTCAAGAAGAATCAATACACCTTGCTCATGTTTTGGGCTTCTTGGTGCCACAAGTGTGAGCAAGAAATGCCCAACATTGGTCCGATGTACGCGAAGCATGGATACAAAGGGTTTGAGGTGGTCGGAATTAGCCTGGACCAAGTACAAGCTACATGGGAAAAAGCCATCAAGGACAACGGTATGACCTGGCCCAACGTCAGCCAATTGCAGGCGTGGAATAGTCCTGTTGTAGCCGATTACAAGGTCACGGCGACCCCAACCTATTTCCTTTTGGACCAAGAAGGCAAGATTGTATTAAAACCCAAGCGCTACTTTGATGTCGATAAATTCTTGAACGAGAATTTGAAATAACCCGCTGCGGCAGGTTCAGCGATCGCGCCACATGCTCAGAATCACGCCATCAGCGAGACCAACCTTGGGCACCCAAATGAAATCGGTCTGTGCCAGCTGAAGGATCCTCAGGTAAATCTCACCTGCCGGAACAATGACATCGGCCCTGTTTCGCTTCAAGCCGAACAATTCCGAGCGCTCAGCCAAGGGAATGGCCGATAGCTCCTTCATGATGGATTCGATGGCTGAAACTGGCAAGTTGGTATCTTTTTCAAGCCGAGCGATTCTGTGGTAGCGATTGATATTCCCCCCCGTTCCGATGGCCAGCCAAGGCTTGTCTCCTCGGTACTCATCCATGAATGCTTTGATTCGCTCCCATTCGCCTTCGGGTGTTGTGCCTTTCAGCATACGCACGGTGCCGAGCTTGAAACTTTTCAAGGCGATGCGTTCGTTCGCGCGGACAACAGAAAGTTCCGTGCTGCCTCCTCCTACGTCGATGCAAAGCAAATCACGGTTGAATTTGCGGCTCGCGTTGTTGAAGTTTTGAAAAATCAAGCCCGCCTCTTCTTCTCCACTCAGGCATTCAATCTTGATGTCCGATTTGCGAAAAACAGAAGCAATGATGTCGTCACGGTTCTTGGCACTCCGCAGCGCACTCGTCGCGACGGCTCGGAACGCCTCAACTTCTTGCACATCAATGAGGTGACGGAATGCCATCATGACCTTCACCAAGCTTTTGGACTTGGCCTTGGATAGTTTGCCCCGTTCAAAGACTTCTCCGCCCAACCGCAATGGAACACGGTAGTAGGCAATGCGTTCTTGCTGATGATCCGCAGCATTGGTGTCATCAATGTCTTTGATGAGCAGACGAACTGCATTGGAACCTATGTCGATGGCAGCATAGCGCATGGGTCCTAAATTTAATACTTAATTGGTTTCATTAGTCAGGCTGGGCGTAGACCTGATGCGTCAATTCGGACGCATCCACCGTCTTACCGCCCTTCTTTGGCGCAATGAATGCATTGGAAAAATGGACGTCCACTTTGCGGGCATGCACATTGTCCTTGAGCTGGTGATCCAGGTACTGTGCGAGAACCGATTGCAATTGGATGTCTTCAATCGGAACACTCACCTCCACACGGTGATCAAGGTTCCGCTTCATCCAATCTGCTGAACTCAAAAAATACGTTGGCGACCCATTGTTCTCAAAATACAGAACCCGAGCATGCTCGAGGTAACGCCCCAACAAGCTGCGCACCTTGATGTTTTCGCTCATTCCTTTGACTCCCGGAATCAACGAACAGATGCCACGGACAATCAAATCAATTCTGACGCCTGACTGACTCGCGGCATACAACGCCTCAATCATTTCTGCATCGACCAGGTTGTTCAGCTTCAAAATCACGCGGGCGGTTCGTCCCTGCTGTGCATGTTCAGTTTCTCGGTCCAGCAATTCCAAGAACGTCGAGCGTGTTTGATACGGGCTGACCACGAGTTTCTCAAAATCTGGTCGCTCGTAATTGTTGGAGAAAAAGCTGAAGAGCTTGGCCACCTCGTCGGTGAGATCAGCGTTGGCAGTGAAAAGTCCAAAATCACTGAACACCCGTGCCATCTCCTCGTGAAAATTTCCCGTACCGATATAGGCGATGCGCTGCCGTTTCCCCTCCACTTGTCGATCGATGAGAAACATCTTGGAATGAACTTTCAATCCCGTTACCCCAAACTCCACCTGTATACCCGCCTCCTGGAGCACATTGGAGATTTTGATGTTGTGCCTTTCGTCAAAACGCGCCGCCAATTCAATCACCACCTGCACCTTTTTTCCATTATAGGCTGCGTTGACAAGTGCATTGATGATCTTAGAATTGTGCGCCACTCGGTACAGGTTGATGCAAATCCGCTCCACCGTAGGGTCAATCGCTGCCTCTCGCAAGGCATCTACGACTTGTCCAAAATTGTGGTAAGGATAATGCAGCAAAACATCGCGTTTCACCACTTGATTCAACATGCTGCTTTTGCCCTGAAAGCACTTGTGCTTATGAGATTTTCGCTTCGGAAAGACCAAGTCACTCCTGCCGAAATCGGGGAATTTCATCAAATCTTTTCGGTTGTGATACCGGGTACCCGAAATGATGTTTTCACTTTCTCCTAAGTCCAATTTATTCATGACCAAGTCGAGCATGGCCGCCGGCATCTCTCGGTCATAAATCATCCGCACAAAATCCCCATTCTTCCGTTGGCTGACGCCATCCGCCATTTTGTCCATCAAGGACATGGATAGGTCATCGTCCATGTCAATCTCGGCGTCCCGTGTGACCTTAATCGCATGCGCATAAAGGCGATCGGGCTGAAAAAGCTGAAAAATTTTATGCAACTCTTTCCGAATCACATCGTCCACAAAAGCCACAGACCGATTGCCTTGTGGCGAAGGCAAAATGACAAATCGCGGACGGTGTGGTGGAATTTGGACGAGGGCATACTCTTTGGTCACTTTGGATCCGTGTTGGGTCTCAAGTCCCACCATGAAATACAGAACACCGTCCTTCAAATCTGGAAACGGACGGCCTTCGGTGATCATGATTGGAACCAAATGCGGTCGGATTTGCTGCTTGAAGTAATTGGCCACAAAGTCCTCTTGTTCCTCCGAGAATTGCTCTTCATTGAGAATTCTGATCCCCTCTTCTTCCAGGGCCTGTTCCACCCGTTCGTATGCCTGATTGTACTCACCCTGAAGTTCCACTACTCGATTGGTAACGGCTTGCAATGTGGATTGCACGCCAAATCCTAAAGTGGTCGTGCTCGATTCATCCACTAATAACGCGCGTTGCAAATTGGCAACTCGTACGCGGAAGAATTCATCCATATTGTTGGAAAAAATCCCCAGAAAGCGAACCCGCTCAATCAAGGGATTATCGCTGCGAACCGCTTCCTGCAGTACGCGGTGGTTGAAGGCCAACCAACTCAACTCTCGATTGATCAATCGATCCGAATGAACAGGATTTTTAGTCACGCTCAAATATACTTTGATAAGGTATCGCTGCGCGATGAACGGCTTAACTTTGCATCTTTAATTCAAACGAACCAGACCATGCTTGTAGGTAAAAATGCCCCGCACTTCTCATCCAATGCTTACGTCGACGGAAAAATTGTACGGAACTTCTCCCTAGAAGCTTACAAGGGAAAGCAAAACGTACTGCTCATTTTCTATCCCAAAAACTTTACCTCGTTGTGCCAAAGCGAACTGGTGGCCTTTCAGGCTCGACTAAGCGAATTTGAAGCGCGCAACACCGCCGTCGTAGCGTGCTCCACGGATACTGCCGACTCCCATGCGGCTGCGGCGCGCATTCCACGTGAAGACGGAGGAATCATGGGTGTTCAGTTCCCGATTGTCAGCGATGCCAACAAAACCATCGCTACCAACTACGATGTCATCAGCGGAGATTACGACTATTCGGAAGATGGCCTCCTCACCTGCGACTCAGAAATGATTGCATTGCGTGGATCCTTTCTCATCGATAAGAATGGCATGGTACAGCACCATCTATTGAATTTCTTCACCCTCGGACGAAGTGTAGATGAGGCCTTGCGGATGGCCGATGCGCTCTGTCACGTCCAGGAAAGCGGTCAAGGATGCCCCGCCAACTGGACCAAGGAGTGATCAATCGCTCGTCTTCTCTTGACTGCCTTTCCTGAACCACGACTCCATTCGGTTCACCATTGATTTCGTTCCTTCCATGCGAATTCGAACGGAATGCCCTTTGCGCTTGAATTCAAGGGTGAGCGTAGCCAAATTGGCAGAACTCTCGGATGGTCCTGCTCGAAGCTGCTCGAGTTCTTGGCGCCGGATCGGGATGGCATAAACCTCCAATCGCACTTTGGTGAAAGCCATGACTCCGCCTTGGGTGCGCTGAAAGTTGACGGGAGTGCGGTGGGTCAGGTCATCGCGCATGGATTGCAAATCGCTCAAGCCTTCGAGTCCAACCAAATCCAGTTTGGGGGAGCCCAAAGGCCTCCCCTTTAGCGTTTGGCGCATCGCATCCATCCAGGGCCACTTCGGCCCGCAAATCGCGTGAACCTCCTTCCAGCGGTTCGGATCATTGTAAGTAACATTCCAATGCATCATGGCACCGCGTCAGGGTCCAGAGGGAAGATTCCCCCCAATCGATTCCAATGGCTTTGATAGGCTCCGTCCGCATCATACCGTTCGGCCTGCCAATCCACATCAAACTTGCGCTGCGGCCTAGGATCGTAGCCTATGCCTCCGACATACAGCCAATTGCCTGTGTTGCTGCACGGGTCGAAGTCAATGAGCCAATGTTCAAACCATTCGGCACATGCCCGCCAATCCAATCCGAGGTCGTGAATCGCATACGACGCCACATTTTGACGTCCTCGGTTGGACATGAATCCTGTGAGGCGCAACTCATGCATATTGGCGTTAACAAAGGGACTGCGCGTCGTTCCGGTGCACCAAGCTTTCCACTGCAACGGATGATGCGAAACAGGATTTCGTGCTGATTCCTTTAATCCCGTGGCGTGCCAGATGCGGTTGCCATGCTTCATGGCAACGAATCGAAAGTAATCCCGCCAAAGCAATTCAAAAATCAGCCAATATGTGCTCTCATTGGAGCCTTCCTCTTCCTCGTAGCGGCGAATCGCATGGTAAATGGAGCGGGGGCTCATGCATCCCCACGCCAACCAAGGGCTGAATTTGCTCGAGTAATCCCATCCGAGCATGCCGTTTCGGGTCTGCTTGTAGGAACTCAACGAGTGGGTTCCCCAGAAATAATGTTGCAATCGCTTCCAGCCGGTCAGCGCGCCGCCCTCAAAACACATCGTGTCTTCAGGCAATCCTGCCAATCGTTGCAACCCATCCGGATCGAAGGGAGTGGATTCCATTCCTTGGGGGGGCGGTGGCAATTTCGGAATCGGGAATTCCGGGCGAATGTCAAGGCCACGCTTCTCTACCTTGTTGCGAAACCTCGAGAATATCTCGGGTAAATCTTCCACAGCAAAAGGCAAATCTTCGGGGTGCACAAGGGTAGATCCTTCCACCACATGATGCGGAATCAATGTGGAAATGGATTCGGCAGATTGGGTTTCCTCGCCTGTGTGGCAACGCTGGGAAAATACCGCTTGACAATTCCATTCCTTCGCCGTCTGCAAGACACACTCGACCGGATTGCCTTGAAGAACTCGCAATTGCTGGCCAATTCCTCTCAATTCACGGTCCAAATCCGCCAGGCTCTCAAGCATGAACCTGCGGCGGTGGTCACCCATTCGCTCCTCTCCTTGGCTCCATTCAGGGCCGCTGGGAATGACAAAAACAAACACCGCCTCATCCGCTTTTTGAGCCATGGCCGTGAGTGCTGGATTATCCAACAAACGCAAATCTTCTCGAAACCAATAAAGGGCGCGCATCATAGTTCTTCTATTCGATTCAAGTTCATCGCTGCCGTTTCGAGGAGCGCTCGCTGTTTTTCCGGATCCATGCGATCCCACGTCCTGTATGCCATTCCGATCCGTGGGTTGCGCTCCAACTTGTCGCGGTGGCGGTCGTAAAAATCCCAGTACAAAGCGTTAAAAGGACAGGCCTTCTCTCCCACCTTTTCATTGGGATCATACTGGCAGCCCTTGCAGTAATGCCCCATCTTTTTTAAGTACTGCGCACTGCTTACGTAGGGCTTGGAACCCACGATTCCACCGTCGGCAAATTGGCTCATCCCCCGGGTATTTGTGATTTCCACCCATTGCAAGGCATCGATGTAAACCCCAAGGTACCAAGCATCCAACTCATCCGGATGAATGCCCGCTAAGAGTGCAAAGTTTCCCGTCACCATCAAGCGCTGGATGTGATGCGCGTAAGCGTGCTCCATGGTTTGCTCAATGGCATGGGAGACACAGGCCATGTTCGTTTTCCCGGTCCAAAACCAATCCGGCAATTTTCTCTTGTGCCCGAAGAAGTTCAGCGTTTCATAGTTCGGCATGTGGGCCCAATACACGCCACGCATGTATTCCCTCCAGCCCAAAATTTGCCGTATGAACCCCTCCGCCTGCGAAACATCAATTCGGTCGGACCCATCATGAAATGCCTGCTCTACCGCATCGACCACTTCCGAAGGAGAGAGCAATTTGGCATTCATTGCAAAGCTCAGTCGGGAATGATAGACACTCCAACTGTTCGTGGTGAGCGCATCCTGAAAATCGCCAAAATGCGGCAGTAACGTTTCAATGAAGTACGCTAGAACCTGGAGCCCATCTGCGCGCGTGATCGGCCAACCGAATCGTTTCGAATCCAAACGACCCGTGGTCTTTACACCCGCGGCCTCAATCATGTGCACCAATCCCTCCACGTTCCGATCCAGTGTCAACGGCAACGGCGGCATATGATCCTTGGGAAGCTTTTGCCGATTGGACGCATCGTAATTCCAGCTGCCGCCCTCGGGCTCACCCGTCGAGGTCATCAATACTTCGTGCTTCTTCCGCATTGCGCGGTAAAAGTTTTCGAGGCGATAGGTTTTCTTTCCTTCGAAAAACAACGCCAGCTCGGAACGCGTTGTGTAAAAGTGTTCTGAATCGAACGCCTCAACCTCCAAACCTTCCGTCCGATTCCGTGCACTCCATTCGGTCAGTTGCTGGTCCAGCCGGTACTCATCAGGCATTTGCCAACTTACCTTGGTCGCATTCACTTCCGATCGTATCCAATCGAGGTTCTCCGTCAACGATTGACGGTTCCGCGCATCGTCCAAGGTGAGGTAAAACACTCGAAAACCTGAGCCTGCTCGCTGCTGTGCGAACAAACGCATTGCCCCGAAAAAGGCAACCACTTTCTGAATATGATGCGGCGCGTAATCCGTTTCTTGGCGCATTTCCATGAGCACGTAAACCACTTCATGCGGAACCGGCTCCACGAACCAAGAATGCTGGGAATGAAGCTGATCGCCCAAAATGAGCCGAACTTCCTCGGCGGGCCTCAAATCCCTGAGCTCCGAAATTGAATCGTTCCAATCTTTATGCATGTTCCAATGGGATTTTGGATGAACGCTGGCTTCGGCAGCGTTTCGAGCAATAACGAACTTCATCCCAACAGGATTCCCACTTCTTTCGCCAAGAAAAAGGTTTTTCGCACACCGTACATATACGGTCTGGTGGGTAGTGCTCGCGTCGCATGAGAATTTAACCTCGTGCACGCGCCAAGGTTCACACCCGGGTCGGAATTATCCTTTTTGTAAAGCTTTCAACTCCGACCACTTCATCGGAACCGGCGTAGCCGTGACAGCTCCAGGAACTTCCTGATCGGTCAGAAACTTCAACACCAAATCATTGAAGAGTTCTGGCGCCTCAATGCTGCATACGTGGCCACAATTTTCAATGACCGTTAGCCGCATGTTCTTCTGAATCCGAGCAAACCGTTTCGCCGCTCGCAAGAAAATGTGGTCTTGGCTTCCCATCACCAACAATCCCTTCTTCATGACCGGTCGATGGATGTATTCTTGGGCCAAGTTGAAAAATGGCTTGTACAACTGAATCCATTTCATGTATTCCCGCGTGGACAAGCGTTTGCTTTGGCGGCGGAAAATATAGCGGCTCAGGCGGTGATTCCGTCGAGGCAAAACAATGAAACTAAAAAGCCAATACAGCGCGCGGTAAGGCAAAATGTGGGACAAAAGCTTGCCGGAATGAACAAACCAATGCATCAAACGGCTGCCATCGAAAATGGCCCCTGCCATGATCATCCGATCGACCAGCTGCGGTCTTTCAATGTCGATTTTTTGCAAAATGACACTGCCAATGCTCAAACTCATGAAATGGGCCTTGCCGATGTTTAAGTGATCGATGACCGCGAGAATGTCTTTGGCCACAATGTCGAAATCGTAAGCGGGAAATTCCGGCATGATTTCTTTGCTGTAGCCGTGATCCCGCAAGTCAATGAGCAAAAGACGAAAATGGGGGGCGAAGGCTTCTATCTGAAACTTCCACGTGCGGATGCTGCCCCCTGCTCCATGGATGAAAACCAACCAAGGTGCATTCGGATTCTCCGTAACCACCTCATGGTGCAGCAACGTGCGCTCGGATTCACCCCCACCCTGCGGTGGTGACGTCTCCATAGTTGCATTGTTGGTGCTGCTTTTCATGCGGCTAATTTCGTTGAAATTCTGGCTGAAATTTCATTTTCAAGCATCTTCCCATCCCTTCATGAAATCAGGCTCGCATTCCGGTGTTGTTTGATCCGATTTTGCATAGGCGAGGCGACTCAACTTTTTGGTGATGTGATAGCCATCCAAAGAGCTCAAGGCGATAACACCGAGGCCTTCTAAGTCCAAGTAGCCATCTTTTGCCCAGGCCGTTTCGGGAAATTCCACCCAACGAATCTGGCCCACAACAAAACGGCATTCATTTTGTGGGATTTTCCATTCATCCACACGTTCCAAGCCCAATCGCACAGGAGCTTCTTCCACTGCTGGTGCCTCAAATCCACAGCGGTAGATGGGCGTGAAGCCAAGTTCATCAAATTCGCTGGACGATTCGGGATACCGGGCACTGGCTTGGTGCGCGCGCTTGTAAAAATCTTGGCCCACATGGTTCATGGTGAAAACACCGGTTTCTCGGATGTTCCAATACGTGTGACTGCCATGCTCCGGCTCTGATGGTGGGCGAAAAACGACACCAATCAGGGCGGGATCTGAGCCCAAATGAACGGCAGAGCTGACGATGCTAAGGTTGTGATTGCCTGCCCCATTGGCGGTGCCAATGAGATTGGCACTCTTGAAGCCACTCAGGCTATTGACCAATCGCCCGCGCTTTCGTTGCGGCATCAACTCCAAGTCCAAATCGTTGAGGGTTTTCATCCGTGCGTCCCGTTATTTTCGAATGCCATTGATCCCGCCGTCCGCTTGAAACACTTGACCAGTGGTGAAGGCCGCACCGTCCCCAAGGAGCCACGCGGCCAGTGAAGCAATCTCGTCTGCTGATCCCACGCGATTCAATGGATGCCGAGCTGCGGAAGCCTCCTGTTTTGCATCACTGCTCAACATGGCACTAGCAAGCGGTGTATCAGTCAACGATGGAGCGATGGCATTTACTCGAATTTGAGGCGACCACTCTGCCGCCAACGATCGGGTCAATCCCTCCACAGCGCCCTTGGCCATGGCAATGCTGGCATGATAGGGCATTCCAGTTTGAACCGCCACGGTACTGAACAACACCACCGATGCTTGCCTTGACTTTTGAAGCAGTGAAAAGTTGGTCTGCAACGTTTGAGCAGCTCCCCACGCGTTGACATTCCAATCTTCCAGGGCATGTTCCTTTTTCAACCCTTTCATGGGTTTCAAGCGAATGGTTCCGGGGCAATAGGCGATTCCATCAAGTTGATCTGCAAAGCCACTCAAATCACATGGATGGGCGACTGCATCAAAAACCAAGCTCTGGTAATCTCCTGCGGCACCTGTTGGACGTTGGACTCCCGTGCGGGAGACCCCAATAACGCGGTGTCCAGCATCGAGAAGTTGTTCCCGAAGTGCCGCACCAATCCCTTTCGAATCGCCAACGACGGCAATGGTCTTGAGGGTGCTCATTGTTCTCCTTTTTGCAGGTTGATGAGTTCATCTTCCACCGCAGCAGCCTCCGCTACCAATGCATCCGAACGGGTGCGGTCAACAGTACTTAGGCGATGCGCTTCAGCGAGCAGTGCCGCGTGTTTTTTTTGAAGTCGTTTGCGCGGGTCAGACTTGAATGGGTTCCACATGGAGATGAAACAACTCCAACGCACTGGTGTTCGACGTCAGCCCAATTCTGCCAACTTTGTCTGCAACACTTCGAGTTTTGCCAAGGCATCCGACTCTTTTTTTCGTTCCAGCGCTACCACATTGTCCGGAGCATTCTGAACAAAGCGCTCGTTGGACAACTTTCCACGGACACTCTTGAGAAAGCCGCTCAAATGATCCAATTCCTTTTGGATTTTGGCTTTTTCTGCATCCACATCCACCGCTGCCCCAAAGGGCACGAAAAACGACGTGGTCCCCACGACAAAGCCAAATGCATTGGGCACCTTGGAATCGACCCGTTGGACGCCACTGAGGTTCGTAAGCTTGATCAGGGCTGATTCCAACGCAAGCGGATAATCCGCTCCTTCTTGGATGTTCAATGCTAACGCTTCGCGTTGCGGAATCTGATTGTTTTTGCGAATGGTGCGAATCTCTGAGACCGCCTGTTGGAAAGGAACAAATTCCTGAAGCAAATCTGTATTCTTGGCTTTCTGTGCAGGCCAAGCAGCGAGGCAAATGGCTTCGTTGGGGTTCGAACGTTCCCGAATCCAGTGCCATATTTCTTCGGTGAGAAATGGCATAAATGGATGCAACAACTTCAATAAATCTTCAAAAATAGTGACCGTGGCGTCCATGGTCTTGCGATCAATGGGCTCGCCATATGGCGGTTTGATCAATTCGAGGTACCAGCTGCAAAAATCATCCCAAACCAAGCGGTAAGTCGTCATCAAAGCCTCACTCAATCGGAATTCAGCAAATTGCCCTTCCAATTCTTCAACTACCTCTTGGATTCTGCTTTCCATCCACTCCACAGCAACGGCAGATGAGGCTGTTTGCGGCCGTGATTCGTCTAATTCCCAGCCTTGGGTCAGTCGGAAAGCATTCCAAATCTTATTGGCGAAATTTCGGCCTTGCTCGCATAGTTTCTCATCGAAGGGAAGATCATTTCCGGCAGGCGAAGTGAGCAACATGCCAACACGGACGCCGTCGGCACCGTATTTCTCCATGAGTTCAATCGGATCCGGGCTGTTGCCCAAACTTTTCGACATTTTTCGGCCCTGCTCGTCCCGCACAATCCCCGTGTAGTAAACATTTTTGAATGGCGCCTCACCACGGTATTCATAACCGGCAATGATCATCCGTGCCACCCAGAAAAACATGATTTCTGGCGCGGTAACCAGGTCCGCCGTGGGGTAATAATAACTGACTTCTTCCTCGGTCTTCAACCCATCAAACACCTGAATCGGCCAAAGCCAACTGCTAAACCACGTGTCCATTACATCCTCATCTTGATGCAATGCATCCATCGTCATTTCGGCATTTCCTGACTTGACACGGGCAGCATCTATGGCTTCTTCCGCCGTCTTTGCGACCACAAAATCCGATTCTCCATCGCCATAAAACCAAGCAGGAATGCGATGCCCCCACCACAATTGTCGACTCACGCACCAGTCCTTGACATTCTCCATCCAATGGCGGTAGCTGTTCTTGAACTTCGGCGGATGGAAGGCAATTGTACCATCCATAACGTGATCCAACGCCGGTTGTGCAAGCCCTTTCATCTTCAAGAACCACTGCAACGACAATCGCGGTTCAATGACCGCATTTGTCCGTTCCGATCGACCAACGCTGTTGGTGTAATCTTCCGTCTTGACGAGGTGTTTCGAAACCTCCAGCACCTTCGCTACCTCCTTCCGCGCATCAAATCGATCCATACCATTCAAAGCCCCACCGGCTTCGTTAAGGGTTCCGTCCGGATTGAAAATATTGATGCTTTCCAAATCGTGCTTTTGACCCAAGTCGTAATCATTGACGTCATGAGCAGGAGTCACTTTAAGACATCCGGTTCCAAATTCCCGATCGACATAATCGTCTAAAATGATAGGCACATCGCGATCGGTCATGGGCACTCGCGCACGCTTACCATGCAAGTGCAAGAAACGTTCGTCCTCGGGATGAATGCAAATCGCCGTGTCCCCCATGATGGTCTCAGGGCGCGTTGTAGCTACCGTTAGGGCATCTCCATCTGTCCCCAACACCTCATAGCGCACGTAATAGAGCTTTCCATTTTCTTCGGTATGGATGACCTCCTCGTCGCTCAGAGCCGTTTGCGCCACTGGATCCCAGTGCACCATCCGCTCACCCCGATAAATCAAGCCTTTGTTGAACAAATCGATGAAAGTATCTACTACGCCATCGTAGTATTTTTCATCCATAGTGAAACGCGTCCGCGACCAATCACAACTCGCCCCCAATTTCTTGAGCTGATCGAGGATGATGCCCCCGTGCTCATGGGTCCAGTCCCATGCGTGGCCCAAAAATTCATCCCGGCTTAAGTCAGATTTTTTGATGCCCTTTTCACGCAATCGACGAACCACTTTGGCTTCTGTGGCGATTGACGCATGATCGGTTCCAGGCACCCAACACGCATTCTTACCCAACATTCGAGCTCGTCGCACAAGGACGTCTTGGATCGTATTATTCAGCATATGCCCCATGTGGAGGACACCGGTCACATTGGGTGGCGGAATCACAACGGTATAGGGCTCACGTTCATCCGGCTTGGATTCAAAGAATCCATTCTCTAGCCAGAATTCGTACCACTTCGTCTCCGAAGCATTGGGGTTATACTGAGCAGGCAATTCCATGGCGGTTCTTTCAAAGTTTCGTGCTATGCAAAAATGGCATAAAAAAGAAGTCGTTCCTCAACGAAGAGGGACGACTTCTCAAATGGCGACTTCGCCTAATTCGATTTGGGAGATTACTCCTTGTTCAGGGGTGCTCCGGTTGAAGCCGGCTTTACCGGTGCTCCTCCCGCATTGTTGATGTCAGATGCTTCGACCTTCCCTTTGATGCGGATCACCTTCGTAGGCTCATTGGAAGCATTCGAAGTGATGGTAACGCTCTTGTTGATTGGGCCGATGCGTTTCGTGTCATAGCGCACGCTGATGGCTGATGTTGCACCCGGCATAATGGGTGTCTTCTCACATTTTGGCACCGTGCATCCGCAAGAACCTTTGCAACGTGAGATGATCAAAGGCTCCGTTCCGTCATTGGTAACCGTGAATTCACACCCTCCATCGGCACCTTGTGAAATGGTTCCGTAATCATGAACGTCTTTGTCCAATGAGATGGACGGTCCTTGTGCAATGGCTACCGTGAACGCTCCAGCGATCATTAAGCAAGCAGTCAAAAATTGTTTCATAGCTAATTTTCTTATTTCGTTATAAAGATAGTCAGATTCAAGGAAATGAAAACGTCAAACGTTCAAATTGAGACAAATTCACATTTCCCTTTCTCAAGGAGTCAATTATCGAGCCAAAAAAAAGGGATACACCAGCGTGCATCCCTTTTTCGGCTTTTTCAAATCCGTTTTTATTCGCAGCTCGTTCCAAATACAGAAAGGAACTGAAGCAAATCAGGCGTTCCAATGGAGCCATCATTGTTCAAATCACCTGGGCAATCTCCGGCAGAAGAGAACTCACATGATCCGTCGTCCATATTCGCTGTGGCGTCATAGTTCTCCGCCTCTTCATACGTACAACCGGCAGCAACTGCATTCAAGCAAAAGCCGTCCGCTGTGACACTGAAAGGATTGTATTCCGCGTAAGCTGGGTCTGCGCAACCTGCGCACTGATCGCAACTGTTGAAACAAGCACCAGAAGTCAGCATATCGCCCGTGACTTCTATGACACGGTTGCCTCCGTTGCCACAATCACCGACGCTCTCGTCAGCACCCCATGCATCGCCATTGATGAATTTATACTCGTACGAACCGATTTGCAATTGAAGGACTACTTCATGAACCCCGTATCCTACCAAAGGAACAGTAATTGAAGCCGGATCCCACCCTTGGAAGCTTCCTGCCAGATGCACTCCTGCATCCGCAACCACTTCGTTGGACATGTTCACACGGAAAGCCACCAGGTAGGTACAGCTTCCGTCGTCGACATTGGCTCCTTCCTCGTAGTTCTGAGCGGATGTATCCGTGCAACCGTTGTAGTTGCAGTCTCCTTCATCCGTTGCATTTTCATTGTAGTTATCCGCTGAGTCGTCCTGGCATCCCACAACCTCTTGGCAATCCAAAACGGTATCGCCATCGGTGTCGGTGTAATCACAAGCAACGCTCAGATCACAGAAGTCGGTGAATCCACATGCCATCGGATCTCCACAACCCATGTTGAATGAAGAAATAGGGGCCACCCACAAGTAGCTGGCTCCGATAATGGGAACAGCTGACTGCCATACTCCATTGGTCTCACTCAAAATCACTGTACCTCCTGAAATCGGATCCACAAAGCGAATGAGATCACCACAGAATGAGATGGAAGCAGCTCCTGCCAAACCAACCAAATCTGCGAGCAAACCGCCGGTTTGATCCGTGATGTTGCTAAAGTTCATAGGGCCATCCGTTCCATCGCCCAAGAACACACCGTTCAATGCGACGTTCGGATTGACACTTCCGCTCGCTTCACAGTCGGCAGCAAAGGCTTCGTTCTCCGTTCCTGTGAGGGTAACTCCGACCAACCAAACGGATTCCGCACCTGTGACAATGGTCTCTGACTCATTGAAATCACAGCTTCCATCGTCATCTGTCGCCGCTCCATTGTAGTTACAAGCAATCGCGCTCGTACAACCGAAGACCACCAACGAATTGCCTTCGCAATCGAAGCCTTCTTCTGCATAAACGCAGCTTCCATCATTTGTGGTTGCAAGTGCGTTGTAGTTGCATGCTGCTTCATCGTCGCAACCGGGTCCAAGATCCACCACCTGCATGCTCACTGCCAAGCGAGGAGCCGTGTAATCCTGAATGATATCGATCCACGCCAATGCCTCTTCTGGCCCCATGGTCGGGTTCAATGTCAGCTGTGTCGCCGCGATGCTGGTTCCGTTGGCTTCGTCCACCATTTGGGTCGTTGCTACATCCCACCATTGCCAAGGAGAACCATCATAAGGCTCCGATGGCATGCCGTCCACGTAATTGTTCATCACGGGGTACAAACCGTCCCAACCATTGTTGCCCAGCGCTGCTGCTGGATCGACCAAGCCGATTTCAGCAAATGAAGCATTGTTATTGGTAGCATAACCGTTGATTTCACTGTGCACATCAAATGCACCAGAAACCTCAACAACCGGCTCATTGGTGGTAGGAACAATCAAAACTCCCGTGGTGTAGGGGGCAAATTGGTCGTGGGGAGCGTGGAAGCTCACCATTGGCATATCGCCCTCGTCCAACCAGTTCAAGTCACCTAAAGCACCTCCCAAGTTCATTTGGAAGTTGAAATCTGAGGAATATCCAACGTGGTTGGCCATGCACAATTGGAACCCACCGGCAGATGCTGGCGCATAAGTGTCCGTGGTTGCATTGGGATCCCCATGGATGCTTTCAATCACAACAGGGATATAAGATCCGTCTCCTGGATCGTACCAAAACTTGGTGATCGGATTGCCTGCGTCGTCCACGATGATGTCATTGTAATCCGAAATCGTAGATGAAGCAAGGGTGATGTAACCACCGGTTCCCTCGCCAAACATTGCAATCTTGTCTCCGCTCACTCCGTAGGGATTGCCGTCTTCAGCGATCGACTTGCGGAAATAACGAACCGCGGTGCGGCTGTCTTGAACGCCCCTGTACGCGGCTTGGATCAGCTGAGTCGTACGCTCCGTTTGAGTTCCAGCAAGTGGATTCCAACCCAATCGGTAATCGACCGACGCTACTACATATCCCATTCGAGCAAAGCGGCTGCAGATTTCAACCGCACTGCTGTCTGTTCGTGTTCCAACGGCACTTCCATTGACATATTGTGGCAAGAAGTTACCCGTGTGGAAGTAGAGGATCACCGGACGATCTGTCTCCGAATCACCTGCGGGTTGGTAGACATCCATCAACAAGTTCTCAGCCATTGGCGGCATGCCCTGCAAAGCTGGAATAACCGTAATATTTTCTCCATAAACTACGCCAGCCTCAACGGTGACGTCCTCAAAAATCTCATCGATGTATCGGACTCCACCTGCAATCGTTGACTCGGTAACTACACCCATCGCCAAGCCCATGCGCGGCGTGTTGTAGTCAATCATCTGTTCAATCCAACCCATGGCTTCCTCTTCGCCCATTGTTGGGTTCAACGTCAATTGGGTAGCAAGGATATTGGTTCCATTGGCTTCGTCGTAGGCGGCTACAGGAGCTTGATCCCACCACTGCCAAGGAGAGCTATCATATGGCTCCGTTGGGATTCCATCGACATAGCTATTCAATACAGGAAACAATCCGTCGTAGCCCAAGTTGGCCGGCGAACCCGCATCATCCAATCCAGCATCGGCGAAGATTGCATTGTTATTCGCCGCATAACCATTGATCTCTTCATGAATGTCCATGGCTCCAGAAACCTCAACGACAGGTTCGTTGGTCGTAGGCACGACCAATACTGACGTCTCGTAAGGAGCAAACGGATCGTGAGGACATTGGAAACTAACCATCGGCATGTCACCTTCGTCCAACCAATTCAAATCGCCCAATGCACCTCCTGCATTCATTTGGAAACTGAAGTCTGAGCTGTATCCTACGTGGTTTGCAGCGCAGAGTTGGAAGCCCCCAACAGATTCGGGAGCGTATGTGTCAGTTGTTGCGTTGACATCGCCATGGATTCCTTCGATTACCATTGGGATGTAAGAACCATCGCCTGGGTTGTACCAGAATTTCGAGATGGGATTGCCCAAATCGTCCACGATGATGTCGTTGTAATCTGAGATGGTGGAAGAAGCAAGGGTGATGTATCCACCCGTACCATCGCCGATCATGCCAATCTTGTCGGCATCAATGCCGTATGGATTGCCCGACTCAGCGTCCGTCATCCGGAAAAAGCGAACTGCCGTGCGGCTGTCTTGGACCCCACGGTACGCCGCTTGTATCAACTGAATGGTTCGTTCCTCTTGCGTTCCTGCAAGTGGATTCCAACCCAATCGGTAATCAACGGATGCCACGACATATCCCATTTTGGCATAACGCGTGCACATCTCAACGATGTAATTGTCTGTTTTGGTTCCCAAGGCACCTCCATTAACATAGGGAGGCAAGAAATTACCCGTGTGGAAAGCAAGCAACAAAGGTCGATTCGTTTCAGAATCGCCTGCCGGCTCGTAAATGTCGAGTTTCAAATCCTCCATCATAGGTGGGAGGCCTTGAAGGGCCGTAATGACCGTAATGTTTTGTCCATAGACAACGTCCGAAGTAACCGTGACGTCATCAAAAACCTCATCGAGGTAACGGGTCTGTGCTTGCGTTTGCAACACAGCTAGGCACGCCACAAGCGCGCTGAATAGAAATTTTTTCATCAGATTTGGTTCTCTGTTATGGTCTTAAGTTTCGGATGTAAGGTAGTAAAAAAATACTGAGTCCGTCCACAGGACACGAAATTCATGCGTAAAATAAAGTGCTTCGACGCCAATAATAAGTATTTCGATAGACTCTCAGTCCAATCAGTTCTTTTTGTGATTGAACTCATACAGCAAGCTTGCATAGAGCATTCGCCCAACAAAAGGCCCGCCATAGGCCTCGATATGAATGTTTTGCAACAGATTCGAGCCTCCCAGCTTCAACGTAGTATTCAGCTCTTTGAAGTTTGCATTGACTTGGGCATCCAGCAAATCGTATGTCGGAACAAAGCCCGTGAATTGAGGAGAACCTTCAAAAATAAAGCCCTGAACCCATTTGTAATTGACACCAAAGCCCCACGTTGATTTGCCTTTCAATTTCAAATCACGCGCGGTCAAGCTCAGATTGTACTTGTGCTTCGGTGTATTGAACGCGGGGATGATGGGATCGTCCTCGTCGGTTTTGACCAGTTCGTTCCAGCTGTAATTTCCCGCGACCATGAAGTTGTTGTCCAGGTAATAATTCAAGCCAATCGAGGCTCCCTGGGTTTGCACCTCATTTATAGAATTGGCCGCATAGCGATAAACATCCACCGCTCGGGGCGCTTGTTCATTCCCGATAAAAAGGGCATCGAGCCCGATGTTGTAGCCGATGAAGTCTTCGTAAACACTGAAATAATAGCCTGCATCCACATAAACCTTTTCGCCCAAGGTCGTGCGATAGCCTACCTCGAAGGTCTTCACTCGCTCAGGCCGAATGGGGTCGATGTCAAAATAGACAAGGGTATCTCGATTCAGGCCATATTGACCCGCCGCGGCGTTTGCACTGTTTCGGAAATCGATGAAACTGCTAATGGTGATCAAGCTGTCGGCTCCTTCTAAGTTTCCAACCAACGTTGCAGGACCGACATCCAACCATAAGTATTGATCAGCCAATGTTGGGTTGCGCAACGCAGAACTGAAACTCATACGGAGGTAATCCTGCTCACGCGGCGAAAAAACAAAGGAGGCTGCTGGCGAATAGACCCAATCGAAATTTTGATTTTTGTCCGCACGAATTGTCGCAGTTCCAATCAAGCGGTCTTCCAAGAAACGCCGCTTGATTCCTGTGTAAAATCCAACCTCTTGGTTTACGATGCGCTCGCTCGTGGTGTCACTGAAAATGGTTCCATCGCTCCATGGGGTGTAGCGCCTGAAATTCCCACCCACTCGAATTTCTTCAAGGCCCTGTGGGTTGAAGATGTACTCCCCGTGGACATGGGACAAGCTGGACTGATCAAAGAATCGAGTCCCGCCCTCTCCTTCATTGTTTTTGGCAGAGATCAAAGCATTAAACTTCGATTCAAATTCTGGCGTACCGGGCTGCAAATATCCATTCGGGTTCTGGGCAACATCGTTGAGTCCGGCATAGCCCGAATTGGTCCATTCCTCGACTTGCTCATGCCAGTCAAATAGGTTCTGACCATTGACCTCGTACCAGTAATCGATGCTGTCCTGGTCGATGGTATAGGTGGGGACGCCATCCACCCACTCCAAAACCCCACTCGGCCACGTTTCCGAAATGCCCGGCGCGATGCTATCCACCCAATAGCGGTAGTAGACCTTGGAATACTGATAATCGTCACGGGTTTCCTGCTGCAACTTCAATGCGGTCGCGTATGGGTCGTATGAATTTCCGGCATCCTCACTCGTCCGGTACGCCCGTACGAACCACTTGCCAGGCTTGCGCAACTCCAATTTGTGTTGGTAAAACTGGATATCACGCAGGCTGAATCGGTTATCACCTTGGTAGACAGTGGTTCCAAATCCCGAATTGAATCCATAAATAAGTTCCGGACTCTCGTAGGTTTCTTCCGGCCGCAGTCGCCAATGAAGGGCAGTACTAAATTTCAAATTCTCCGTGTTGTAATCGACGAGATCAATTTCTTTGTATCCGGTGCGGAAAAAAGTTCCCAGACCACGGGCATTGCTGCTGCCATCTCCCGCATAATCGAAGACCGGCTTGTATTCATCGCCATAGATGTTCACGGCATCGTATCGGCCCGCGTTGTCCCTTCCAACAATTGCTCCGTCAACAGGATCATAATTGTTCGCCTCCCAATCGTATGCCGACATGCGGTATGCATTAATCTTCAAACCCAAAACAGGATTCCCTTCGTCATCCGTTGTATAATCCGCATAGCGAAAGGCCAGTTCATTCAATTCTCGCTCCCCGACGCGCAGTGAAGCGGTCACTCCCGGGAACTGAAACGGGGACTTCGTCTCCATGGATACAACGCCATTGAACGCACCCGGACCATAAAATGCAGAACTCGCTCCAGCGACAATGTCCACATTCCTCACATCCAATTCCGATGCCCCGAGGAAGTTCCCCAGCGAGAAGTTGAGCCCTGGGCTTTGATTATCGATTCCATCGATGAGCTGCAAGGACCGAACAGGAGATGTGGAGTTGAATCCGCGTGTATTGATGATTTTAAAACCCAAACTCGCCGAGGTCACATCCACCCCTTTGAGGTTGCCCAAACCTTCGTAAAAGGAACCGCTTGGCGCCTCTTTGATGGCAATCACATCCATGGATTCTACGGTGAGTGGCGCCTGTTTTTGCTTTTGGCTGATTCGATCCCCCACGACTTCAGCCGCATCGATCAGAACCTGATCGGGAAGCAATTTGACCGTTATGCGCTCTGAAGCGTCTTGAACGGTGATTTTCTTCAGGCTATACCCAATGAAACTCACTTGCAAATTCACCGGGAATTGGCTCACTGGCAATAAAAATTGCCCATCGAAATCGGTCGTCACGCCCTGCGTGGTTCCTTCAACAATCACATTGGCGGAGAAAATAGGATCACCCAGTTCTCCGTCAATCACACGGCCTCGGAGCATTTCTTGCGCTGAAAAAGCATTTGAAACCAGAACAAAAAGGACAAAAGGAATGAATCTCATCATGGTCGTGCAATTTGAATCAAGTTCCAAGAAACGTAAAAATTCCTGATAGGAGCCCTAGAAACGTGTCAGAATTACAAACATTCTGACCCAGCGCAGCCATTACTCCTTGGCTATGAGTGAAATGGAAACTTCTGCATTGATATTCACCTCATCTCCCGACCGAAGTTTTCGGCGCTTTCGCTGTTCTGCCTCACCATTGACAGCAATCAATCCATCCGCCACCATCATCTTGGCTTCTCCTCCTGTCGCTGCGTAGCCCGTGGCCTTCAGCAGCTGGAGCAAGTCGATGAACTCTGTTTTCAGTTCAAATTCTTCTTGGATCATCGGAATCGGTTCGGCTCTGCTTCTACCATCATGCCCAGCACCGCCTCATAAATGTCCTCTGCATTCGGCTTGGCGTAATAGTCACCGTCGGTTCCGTATGGAGGCAGGTGGGGTTGAGCGGCAATGGTTTTCGGAGCTACATCGAGGCACTTCCACCCCCCTTGGCGATTCAGAATGTCTTCCATGATATAGGCACTAGCGCCACCTGGAACATCTTCATCTACGACCAAAAGTCGGTTGGTTTTGCCGACCGAGGCGGCGCATACGTTTTGGGTATCAAATGGCAGCAAAGTGCGTGCGTCAATCAATTCAACGTGGATTCCACTCTGTTGCAATCGCTCCACCGCCGCAGCGGCGATGTTCAATGTGGAGCCGTACGAAACTACCGTGATGTCCTGGCCCGTTTTGATCACTTCTGGAATCCCCAGAGGCACGGTAAATTCCCCCAGGTTCGTAGGCACTTGCTCCTTGGTGCGATACCCGTTCAAGCATTCCACCACAAGCGCCGGTTCCTCAGCTTGCAAAAGGGTGTTATACATGCCCGCAGCCTCGGTCATATTGCGCGGGACACAGACATGCATGCCCCTGAGCGAATGAATGATCGCGCCCATTGGCGAACCGCTGTGCCAAATGCCTTCCAATCGATGACCTCTTGTTCGAATGATGACCGGTGCTTTTTGGCCACCCGCAGTGCGATAGCGCACCGTCGCTGCATCATCGCGCAGAATTTGCAGCGCATAATACAGGTAATCCAAATATTGAATCTCTGCGATGGGTCGGAATCCCCGCAACGCGAGTCCGATTCCCTGCCCAGCAATGGTGCACTCCCGAATCCCTGTGTCAGATACCCGCAACTCACCAAACTTCTCCTGCATGCCCTCCATGGACTGATTCACCCCTCCAATTCCACCTGTATCTTCTCCAAACGTGACCAATTCCGGGTATTTCTCGAAAAGAGCCTCAAAATTTTGCTGCAAAATTTGCCGGCCATCCGCGTGGTCTCCGCTATCCGAATATTCCGGACGAACAACCGGCACATCCAAAGCCGAATCCCCATCTTCGCTGTACAAATGCCGGCCATAGCGATCTTGGTTTTCACGGCCATAAGCTTCCGACCAGCGGATCAGTGCCTCAAGGGCGGGGGTTCGTTTTCGTCCCGCGCTTTGTATCGTTCGCCGAGCAGCTGCATGAAATTCGGCCCTACCGGGAAAAATGCCATTTTCCAAGGATGCTATTTCGGCGGAATCTGAGCCGCTCACCGCGGCAATAAGGGCTATTACCTCTTGCTGCTCATTGTCAAATGACGACCGAAGGTCTGCCCAAGCGGCCTTTTGTTCTTGGCGCACTTCTTTTTTCACTGCCTTTCGGATGCCGTCCAGTTCTTCTTGCTGGGCCGCGCCTTCTAGGAGCAGGAATTTTTCAAATTGCCCAATGCAATCATACTCCTTGGCCCACGCCATCCGTTCCTCGGATTTGTAGCGCTCGTGGGAGCCCGAAGTGCTATGGCCTTGTGGCTGCGTAACCTCCTCGACATGGACCAATACAGGTACATGGTGTTCCCGGCAGCGCTTCGCCGCCTCTTCATAGGTCTTGACCAATGCCGGATAGTCCCATCCTTTGACGCGGTATATCACAATGCCATTGGTTCCCTCTTGCATTTGCATTCCGCTCAGCGCGGTGGAAATGGACGCTTTGGTGGTTTGGTACTTTTTGGGAACGCTGATGCCGTACCCATCGTCCCAAACACTCATGAGCATGGGCACTTGAAGCACTCCTGCCGCATTCATGGTTTCCCAAAAAGGACCTTCAGACGTGCTCGAATCTCCAATCGTACCAATCGCAATTTCGTTCCCGGCCTTCGTAAACCTTGGCTTCAGCGCAGCCACGTCGGGCAATGCCCGATACAATTTTGAAGCTTGGGCCAAACCCAAAAGCCGTGGCATTTGACCGCCTGTGGGACTGATATCGGCGGAACTGTTGAAGCCTTGGGTAGCATCCAGCCAATCGCCTTGGCCATCTAGAATGCGCGTTGCGAAGTGGCCACCCATTTGCCTTCCAGCCGAACTTGGCTCACGCTCAACATCCGTGTCCGCATAAAGCGCCGCAAAAAACTGCCGCACCGATAACAAGCCTTGGGCCATCATCAACGTCTGATCCCGGTAGTAACCTGATCGCCAATCCCCAGGCCGAATGATTTTGGACAATGCAAGTTGAGCCAATTCTTTTCCATCCCCGAAAATTCCAAATTTCGCCTTTCCACCCAGCACCTCCTTTCTGCCCAGTAATGAAGCCTCCCGGCTCATGCACATCAGGCGATAATCATCCAACAAGGCTTGCCGAAAATCTTGAACGGAAGCAGAGTCGTTGGCTGCATCTTTCTTGACATCTGTTGGATTCATGACGCGAAAATAGTGCAACTCAGACCAAGCAAAGAATTCAAGAGATTTACAACGGGCTTTTGCGTCAACAACTGTGGGCAAACTTCATTCGAAAATGTGGGGTTACCTGGACGCGTAAGCCACAGCTACAGCGGTGCCAACAGCCACGTTGTGTTCGACCAAAGCCCGGTTGGCCGCAAGGCTCTTTCCTTCAGTGGCTTCATTGACGTAACGCAATAAAAATGGGGTCAGATCCTTGCCCGAGACCCCTTTTGAAGCCGCTTCCTTCAACCCCAGATCAATCGCATGCTGCACTTGCCCAGGGTCTGCTGAAAATTCAACGGGAATGGGGTTGGCAATGAGGAAACCTCCTTCCAAACCCAAGGACCATTTTGCGTGCATGGCCGCCGCCATTTCTCGTGCCGAATCAACTCGATGTGGAGCAGCAATCCCACTCGTCGGAGTGAAAAAAGCGGGGAAATCATCGGTGGCATAACCCACTACGGTCACGCCAGCCGTTTCCAATGCTTCCAATGTTTTTGGCAAGTCCAAAATCGATTTTGCCCCTGCGCTCACCACTGCCACGGAAGACTTTGCGAGTTCAGGTATGTCTGCTGAGATGTCCCAGGTGCGCTCCACTCCGCGATGAACACCTCCAATCCCGCCCGTCGCAAACACTCGGACACCTGCAAGCTCACAACCAATCAAGGTACCGCTGACGGTGGTGGCACCCAGCGTTTTGCGGGCCAAAGCCAGCGGCAAATCTCGCCGCGACACTTTCAGCACATCCGGCGATGTCGCCAAAGCGATCAGGTCTTCAATCGTACATCCCACTTGCAGTTTTCCATTGACTACCGCCACAGTGGCAGGGACAGCGCCGCCCGCGCGCACAATTGACTCCAATCGCTGAGCCGTTTCTAGGTTTTGCGGATACGGCATGCCGTGCGCAACAATGGTGGATTCCAAGGCGACGACCGCTTGACCACTCTTTAGCGCTTCTTGAACTTCCGGGAGGATGTGCAGGAAATCACTCATTCTTACCAGACTGTTGCCTCGTCCATGGACTTCCACAGGGCATCCTTCAATTCCACCAATCCCATCTGTGCGATGCTGGAAAAAAACAGCGGATTCAAATCCCTGATTTCATCGTGGATCGCTTGCTTCAGCTCCTCATCCAACATGTCGCTTTTGGAAATGGCCAGCAAACGATTCTTCTTGAGCAAGTCGGGATTGAACTTTTCCAATTCTCCCAAAAGGGTTTGATACTCTGCCGCAATGTCATTGCTGTCAGCAGGCACAATAAAAAGTAAAACCGGGTTACGCTCGATATGCCTCAAGAATCGCAATCCAAGGCCTTTGCCTTCTGCGGCTCCTTCAATAATTCCAGGAATGTCCGCCATCACAAATGAACGGTCATCGCGGTATGCGACAATGCCCAAATTCGGCTTCAGTGTCGTAAACGGATAATTGGCTATTTCCGGTTTGGCCGCACTTACCACAGACAATAAAGTGGACTTTCCTGCATTCGGAAATCCCACGAGTCCGACATCAGCGAGAAGTTTGAGCTCGAGAATCTTCCACTCTTCTAATCCCGGCTCGCCCGGCTGTGAGTATGTCGGTGATTGTCGGACGGAAGATTTGAAATGGTCGTTTCCCCTTCCACCTTTGCCTCCCCTCGTCAGAATTACCTCTTGCCCTTCTTCGAGGATTTCCATTATAACCTCTTCTGAATCTGCATCCCTC